>ENA-OPCY01001114-OPCY01001114.1-human-gut-metagenome-genome-assembly--contig:-NODE-1114-length-16585-cov-2.102843_pt1 | contig 16585 bp, 7 predicted proteins | sample MGYA00241568_ERZ501487 | MGnify/ENA primary metagenome ERZ501487 (study PRJEB25962, sample SAMEA2042574) | human gut metagenome | biome: human gut; feature: human-associated habitat; material: faeces... | reverse complement strand
TATTAAGTAAATCTTGAACATCTTCAGACTGTTCTATTAATTTAATAAATAATTCATCAAAATAAGGACTACTATAAGTAGAGCCGTTTTTAGTAATATTATATCTAAAACCTTTTTCTTTAGGCATATATACTGTATTACCATCAGAACTCGTAGTAGGAATAATAGAATATCCAATTTCAACACCGTCTTTTTTAAAGAATAATAATTTACCATTACGTTCAATATCTAATTTATCTCCAGGTTTAAGACTATAGTATATTTCTCTTGCTTTACTATCAGTTCTAACTTTATTAGCAACAGCTGTTCTTAATCTTTGATTAACAATTTCATATTCTCTTTTTGCATATTGTACTTGTTGTAAAAAATAATTAGCTCTTTCTAAAGCATTAGTAAAAGATTTATTAGTAATATAATTATCTTTTACTAATCTAATATTTTTAAATATATATTTATTATATTCTTTATTAGAAGTATGATTAATTATATAATCATACATGTTAATATAAATTAATTTTGCTTGTTCATAACCAATATCTTTATTATTAATTAAATAATCAAATAATTGAATAATATCTATAAGAGTACTACCATTTTTATTTGGCTTAATATTTACAGATTTTATATATTCATCTAAAAATTTATCAATAGTATCATTAAGTTTAGATGTAGGAATAGCTGAACTAATAGCGTTTTTAGTAACATCAATGTTATCAATTATTTGAGCTGCAAGATTAGGAAGTCCTTTAGCATGTAATCTATTATTAATATGTTTTATAGCTATTTTTAAACCTTTAATAGCTCCACTTTTAATAAGATCTTTATTATAACCTTCTAACTCAAGTTTATCTTCTATTTGAGAAAGAAGAGTTTTAGCGTTATCGTTATTAAAATTTTCTCCATCAAGTCCTTTATATAAATCTTTATTATTTCTATACATCTGAAGAGCAAACAAAGAAGCACTTGATGTAACATCAGTTTCTCCTAATTCATCATTACTTGGAGTACTTATAGCTTCTCTAATTCTAATAGCATCTTGTAAAGCTAATGCTTCAGCTGGATTTTGTTCTTCCTCAAAACCTACTACTGTTCTATCTTCAATTAAATCAGGAATAATAGGATTAGTACTTTCGGTTGGAGCTTTTACTTGTTCCCCCGTAGAGGAAGGCTCACCTGTGGTTTTTTGTACATCATTAATAATTTTAGTAGTTTCATTATTATTATCAATAATTTCTTTTTCAGCTGGAACAGGATGTTTTTCTAATATTTCTTCTCGTTCTTTATTAACAGTTTCATTATCATTATTATTATTTTTTATAGATTCTATTTTGTTAATAGCTTCATCTCTTACTTCTTTGAGTAAATAATAATATTCAAGATCGTTACTTGCTCCAAGATTTAAAAGTTCAATATCTTTTTCTAATTCAGGTACTTGCTTAGCAAGAACATCATTAAATGCTTTAGTAGGATCAGAAGCAGTTTCTATATAATGGCCTATATTAGTAAAAGCGTCATTAAGAGCTTTAGAAACAGTTTGATCTACTACTCTATTAATTTGGTTATATCTTTCTTGTAATTGTTGTTTAGTAGTAGGAATAGATTTTCTAATATCATCAGTTTGATAAGATAAAACTGTTTTATTTCCTATAAATTTAGAAATAGCATCTGGAACATTTGAAAAATCGTTATTATAATAATCATTATCTACATTATTTAATAACCAATTTTCATCAGCATTTATAATAATATTTCCAGAGTCTTTAGTTTTTAATTCTGTAACAATAGTATTTTTATTTAATCTATCAACAATATTTTGTTTCTTTTCTTTTAATTCTTTTATTAATTGATTCTTTACAATATCATCAGTATCTTTAAGTTTATATATGTCATCAATATGTTTATTAATTTCTACTAATTGTTGTATTCCAAATTGATATTCATCAATATCTGAATATCTACTAAATTCACCATTAGGATCTAATTTAGCAATATCTGTATCTATTCTATCTATTGCGCTATTAATTAAATCTAAATTAAAATATTTTTTAACATTTTCTCTTGCAATATTTCTAATAATTTGATCATTATCACCATCTATAGAATGAATACCTTTATATATTTCATTTTGATATAATTCAATAGTATTATTCATTCTATTAACTAATTCTTGAGTAAAATTAGTTTTATTTTTAGCAATACTTATATTAGCTGCATCAAAAAACTTATTAAATTCAGGATTAGTAACATATTCTTGTAATAATTCAATATTTCCAGCATCGGCAGCATTTAATACCATATCTATTACAAATTCATTAGCTAATCTATCATATACAATATCAACTTCATCTTGAGTTATATTTTCATAATCAGAAATAGTTCCATTTTCCATAATAGGTTTAAATGGATTTTTTCCTTCATCGAGTAAAGATAATTGTTCGAGATAATCATTAATTTTAGCCCTACGACCAAGAATTTCAGCTTCTCTAATCTTTTCAAAAGTTAATTGACTACGATTATAATCTTCAGGAGACATGCGTTTTTTATTAATTTTTCCCTGAATTTTATTTTGAAGATTCCCTAAACCTCTACCAGCAGCTTGAAAACCTACCCCTCCAAGATAACCCCAAACAGCTTGTTCCCATATTTTAGGATCAGATAAATAAGAACTTAAATCTCTTGGTCTATAAGTAGGATCAAATATAAGTTCTGCAACTTCTTTTCCTTTTTCAGTTTGAACGCCTTGATAACCCTCTTCAAAACTTTCAGATAAATTTTCTGCAAGAAAAGTAGAATTGCCTTGTAATAATCTTTTAATTAAAGATTGTTGTTCAATATCTATATTAGCTGCATCGGCATTTAATTTATTAGCAGCTTGTTTATTTATATATTTTAATTTAGCTGTGGGTTTAAGTTTAAAAGCTCCTTTCCATAAACTACTAATAGCTTTAAATTGAATAACATCCATTAATAACATAGCATAGTCATTAAAAAATGTTTCTCCAGCAGAATCACTTGCAATTTTTTTAGCTATTTCTTCATCATTTAAACCTACAAATTCAGGATTATTTTTAAAAAATTCTTCTCTTTGTACATCATTAAAATTTTGTAGTCTTTCTATGGAAGTATCATAAATATCTTTATAAATTTCACGGGCTTCCATATAATTTTCCATAGTTCTACTTAATAAAGCTGTTGCACCAAGATCTAAAGCGGTATTAATACTTTTAGCAGTTCTTGCAGGATTAGAAGTTAGATGACTTTTTTCAGCAATTTTACCTATACCATAAATTCCTTTATTATATAATTTTCCAATAGTTTTAGTTCCTTTACCTATTTTTCCAAGAGTTTTAATTCCTTTTACAACACCTGTAGATGGAACAAGCATAGATAATGTAGATGCAACACTTATAGCATTATTAGCCCACCATCCAAAATCTCCAACATCAAATGATTTTCCTGGATTTTCTTGATATATAGCAAAGCGCTCTCTAATAGAATCTTGAGCTTTTTCAAGTGCTGTACTTACTGCATTAGTATAATCGTTATAACCGTCATTAACTATAAGATTATAAACAGCGTCATACATATTAGAAAATCCAGAAAGTGCTCCAAGAATAAATTCATTTGCAACAGCTTGTGTAACTGCACGACCTGTTTGTTCGACCCAACTTTGATTTTTAGCTCTTTGTTTTTCAGCTTCTTCTCTTGTAGTATAAGCGTTTAAATAAACATCATAATCAGCAAAATTTTCATAATCTTCCTTACTAACAGAAAATCGAGGAAGATTTTCAATTTGTTTATTAACAGCTGAAAAACCATAAGGATCTTGAAAAGGAGAAGGTTTATTATCAGTATTTCCAAAACCAGAAAAAGGAGAAGGTTTATTACCCTCTCCTTTCATTATTCTATTCATTTCTTCACGTGTAAGTTTCATAATTTTTTTATATACTCATTAGTAAGCATCATTGCTGTTTCTGGATCAAAACCTTTAATTATAAGAGAATTGTAATAAGCCTGACCTATTGCTTCTTTATCATTTTCTGTATATTCACCATTACGTATTTTATTTTCTACAACACTCCATAAAGCAAGTTTTTCAACATCTTGAAGAGAAATATCTTCTTTTATAGTTCTTAAATCTTCATCTTGTAATATAAATTTACCGGTATGTTTATCTTTAACAACAATATCTGTACCATATGGAGTATCATAAGAAAACGCTTGATAAGCATATGTAACATTATCTAATAATAATTTTGCTTGAGTGCTTATACTATTATTAACAGCATCAATAGATGGATCATTTAGTCCCTCTTTTAATATATATTCTTTAACATCATTGTCATCTGTAACAGTAGTTTTAATTTTCCATCCCATAGTAGGAACATATGTTAATTGATGTTTTATATTACTATCATTATAAGTTGAAATTTTAATACGAGCATCTTCTATTTCATCAGAAGTCATATCTCTTAATGTTCCGTTTTTATCAACTACTAAATAATCACCTGAAATCATAAGTTGAGGATTAGCTTTAAACATATTAGTATATCTTTTTACAATATCATCTCTACGATCTTTTTCAAGTTTAGCATCTGCGGGATTACTAATAGTTTGATATAATTGATCTCTCATATAATGTTCAGGATTTGTATGAGAAGAAACTGAAGTATCAACAACAACTTCATCTCCAATTGGAAGAATATCTTCTTGTAATTTATTAGCTTGTTTTATTATATCAGTATAAAGATAATCAGCTTGAGATATAAATAATTCTCTATTTGGATTATTAAAATGAAGTTCAAGAGGAATAATATTTCCATTTTCATCCACTCGTCTAATTGAAGTATATTTTTCTCTTCTTAATCCTCCTCCAAAAACTCTATTATCTAAATTTGTAGCTTTTGCAGCTTGAACAAATTTATAAGTTCCATCTTTATGATCTGAAGAAAGAACTAATCTTATATCTCCATTTTCAGTATTATATTGTTTAATTTCATAAGTATCCCATAAATCTCCAATGTTTCGTTTAAAAGTATCTAAATCTCTTTGATTTTTTAATGTTATAGCTATGCCAGCAGAATTATCTCCGAATAATCTATCAGTAATATTAGCAAAACTTTGTTTCCATTCTTTCATAGTATCAGTATCGTCTGGTGATATATCATCAATAATTCCACTATTTACTTGTGATATAAAATTAAAAGCATCTATTTTATTTGGATCATTTACATCTCCAATAACATTATTAATAGTAGCTCTATATGGTAAAGTAGCTCTTTTAAAATTATCAAATTCTCTCATGATATCTATGGCTACTTCACCAGAAATATTATTATTTTTTGCCCAAGTACTTAAAGCATCTGGAGTAGTATATAAATTAAATTCTGGAATATTTATATTAGGATATTTTTTATTTAATTTTTCAGTATAAGTACTTCCAATAGTTCTAACTCCAGTTAAAACTTCTAATCCTGGGTCGATTTTAACTTGAGCTCTTGGGCCCTTTTCAACAATAGTATTAGCTAAAAAATTATTTATTTGTTGATTATTTCCACTATTATTTGCTTTAGCTGTTACTTTAGCTTTAGCAATTTCATTTATCATAGAATCATTATAAGCAGTAGAAGTATATATTCGTCTATATTGTTTAGCTCTAATAAATGGATCTATTTTATCATTTACATATTGATCAAAAGATTTAGTATATCCTTTTGGATCAATTACATCATTTGCAATATTAGGATCTTGACTATGATACCATTTATCAATTTTATAATCTTGTTCTAAACTTGCTCTAATTGCAGGATTTGCTTTAATTGCAGCATCTACAGCAGCTCTAATTTTTTCTGGAGGAAGAATTTCATATTCTCCAGTTATAGAATTATATCTTGCCATAGTACTACCTTCTTTATATTCATTAGATATTTGTCCAGTAGCAATATCTATAAAAGTAGTATTTTCATATCTACCTTTATCATAAGATACATATTTAAGAGCCTCATTATATATTTTATTCATATCTATACTGGATACAGGTCTTTCATTAGGCTCCCATTTAGTACCTCCAACAATCTGTCCTTTATCATTATAAATATCTTTATAATGATATTTAGTATTTGCTCTATAATAATTTTTATGATATTCAGTTAAGTCTTGTCGTTCATTAATATTATTTAAATATGCAGTATAATCTTGTTGTGCTCTAATACGACCTATTAAACCTGGATCAGAAGTAATATCACCTTGAGCTTTTACTAAATCATCATAAGCCCCAGCAGCATTTCCATAATTTAAATTATTATCAAGAGTATTCCTAATTTGTTGAATTTTATTTTGCCTCCATTCATCTTCAGCTTCATTAAGAGGAAGCTGAGCCATTGCAGTTTGAAGTTGAGAAGCAAGTTGCATACTTTTTTGATGGCCTTGTTCAAGTTCTCTATAAGTATTAGCAACAGTTTCTAAATTAACAGGAGATACTCGTTGTCTTATAATAGGATTAAAACCTTTCATAATATTATAAATTAATTTTTATTATTTTTAATCCTTTTACCATTTCTAATTAAATAACTAAAGTTTACACCTAAATCTCGTAATATTTCAGCAGTTACATTAGGATTTGCGGCAGCCATTGTAGATAAAGTATTATTAATATTTCTTCTTTGTTCTACACCTCCAATAATATCTTGTACTGTTGTAGTTAATCCTCTAATTAAATCAGAAGTATTTTCAGCACGTTTTTCTAATAACATATTATCAAAATTACTTTTACCTTCTCTCCACCTATTATACATTTCAATATTACGAGCTGCAACATTTTGTTGATTCATATTATCTTGATTTAATAATTGGGTTTCAGCATTTTCTTTAGTAGCATAAAGGTTATTAGTTTGTAATAAAGCATCTGTGCGTGCTATTCCTTTACGGGCGAGAGCCACACGAGAACTTGCAGTATTTGCATCAATATCTCTATTAGTTGCTTTTAGATATTCTCTAATTTTATCTAATTGAGGATTAATATTAAATCGAGTTTTAAGTTTTCTTGCTTGAATAGGAAGAGGTGCAGAACTATATTTCATTTTATTTAAAGCGCGTTTATTACTATTATAATTAGTAATAGAACCTATAGTATTTGTAACTCCTCCTATAAGATCTCCAATAGTAAATTCATTAAAATGGCCAGCGGCTTGACTAAATTTGCTATTAGCAGATTTTGGAATATTATTTAATTTTTTAAGTTTTAAAGCATCAGTAGTTCCAACGGCATTAGTTAATTGTTTATATACATTATTAGGAGATAATCGAGGATTAGTTATGCTTGCTTCTTCTATTATACCTTTATATTTAGGAGTATTAATATAATCAACATCTTCATTAATTCCCATTAGAGCTTTTTGTCTTTCCCCCGTAAAGGAAGATGCAGGGACTAATTTCTTTTTACCTCCAATATTAAGTTCTACAAATATGTTTTTTTTAGTTTGTTTATTCATAAAATTATCTTTATTACCTCCTAATTTAAAAAATGAGCTTCTCAATATAGAATTTTCATTAGGACTATAATCTGTATTGACAAGCCGTCTTTCTATATAATTATTTAGTTTATTATTATTTATTTCATCATATATTTGTTGTGCTACTTTATATCTATTAGCAGCACTTTCTTTTCTTCCTTTAGGTCTTACATATCCTAATGTTAAAGCATAATTTATTCTTTCTAAATCATTACTATTAGCAAATTCATTATAAGCATCTACAGCTTTCATATAACCAGATCCTTCTCCTCCATGAGTCCAACTAACAGTATCAGTAGTATCTCTTAAGGTTTTGTTAATATAATTTATTTGATTATCTAATTCTTCAATAGCTAATCTTTTTTTATCAATTCCTGGATACCTATCAACCCATTGTAATAAACCTGTATCTTTATATTGTTTTCCAGTTTCTTTATCAGTTCTTACGGCATAAGGGTTTGCTCCACTTTCTTCTACTATATTTGCTAAAATAGTAGCAATTTGTTTATCATTATATAAACCAGAAGATTTTAATTTATTATAAATATAATTTAAATTATTTATTTCATATCCTCTATCATTAGTAGTTTTTAAAGAAGTAAATAATAGTTTTTTACCACCATTTTGATATTTTTTACTTCCATCATCGTTATAATTATTTCTGTTCTTAAATTCTTCTTGTTCCTTAAATACTTTATTAGCATTTTCACCATTAATTATTTTTTCAGCAGGACTTTTACCATTAAGCATAGGAACTGCACTAAAAACTTTAATAGAGTTTTTAGAGGTGTGAACTACTTCACCACCTTCAACTTCAAAGCCATTCTTATCATCAGCACCTAAATCAATACCTCCTTGTTCGTGCTTTCTGCCTCGCATATAATAAAAGTTATTACCGAGAGGAATAGCTGTTCCTCCACGAACAACTTTAGGTTTTAAAATATATTTCTTCATATAATATTATAGTTAATGATTTAATTTTAGGCTGTTTAATTTAATGTATTTCTATATAGATATATTTGGTTTATTTTCAATATTAAATCAATATTACAGCCTAAAAATAGTATTTATTTGCGTTTTATGCGTTTTTTGCCTCCGCATCGCAAAGTATTTGAGCGATCGACGAATTGATTATTTTGTTGTTGAGTATTAGGATTAGCAGCAGTATTAGTATTATTATTGTTAGTATTATTTACATAATCAGGAGTTTTAATATTAATTTTAGGCCCAGTAGTACTAAATCCATCAGCTTTTTTTACTTGTTTAGGGGCAGAATTTGGAGCAAATAAAGAATTAGCTAATCCTCCAATTCCAGACATAGCATCTCCAATTTCTCCACCAACTCCATTTTGCCCAATTAAAGAACCCATTTCAGCTTTCTTTCGTCCACCACATTTAAATATACGATTAGATTTAGTTTTATTAGATTTAATTCTATCATTAAATTTTTTATCTCCTCCCATTTTTAAAGTAACTTTTTTATTATATTCATCTACATAATCTTGATCAGCTACACTTGCAGTAAGAGCTTGAGCTTGGGCTTTAGTATCATTTTGATTTTGTTCAATTTGTTGCTGTCTCAATTTTTCTCTTTCAGCTTTACGTCTTTTAGCTGCACCAATAGCCGAACCTGCAATACTTGCAACTCCTCCAATTAAAGCGCCAAGAAAAGCTTTTTTTCTATTATCAGTTTTAATTACTTTTTTCATAACTTTCTTTGTTTAGAAACACTACCATTTAAATTTTCAAATTCAATACAAACTTTATCTTTATTATCAAATGTAAATTTAATAACTATATAATTTCCATAAATACGAGTAAGTTTATCAGAGCCGCTACCATTATAAGTAGAAATTTTATTTCTAAAATAATTAAAATTCCAATTTCCTAATTCAAACCAAGGTTTGAAATATCTATTAAATTTATTAGTAGTATCTACATTAATATTAATTTCTCCAGTATTTGTAAATTCACTAAATACTTCTAATATATCTCCAGCATAAGGCTGCACACCTTCCTTTACGGGGGATATACTAATAAGACTATTAAATTTACTTACTTTACGAACATTATATTTAATAAATTCTAAAAATTTTATAGCATCATAATCTTCATTAAGAATAATACTTATAGAAGATGGATAAGTTTTAGAAATACTTAAACTTTCATAAGTACCATAACTTTTAGTATCAGTAAAATTATATATACTATTATATAAATCATTTCCACTTACTAAATATAATTTAGATTTAGTATTATAACCTTGAATAAAATTATAATCGTGAAAACTAATAAAATTACCTAATTCATAATTATAGCTTAAAGTTTTAACAGTATTATTAGATAGCTTTAAACTAATTAATAAACGTTTATTAAATTTATCATTACCAAATCTAACATTAGTGGGTTTATTATCTTGTAAATATAAATAAATATCTTGATCTATTAAAGATAATTGACCATTATCAAATTTATAAAATCTGGTAAAATCATTATTATAAAATATATAACCAAATTGATCTACAATAAAAGATAAATCATCTTGTAATCCTCCAAAACCTAAATCAGAAGTAAATACTTCTACATAATTAGTATCAAAAGCATCAGGTTGCAATAATTGTAAACTTTTATCTTTAGTTTGTAATGTAGCATCACCATTAAACATAAATAAACTATGCTCAGTGTGAACTAATAAATAAACACCAACACCTACTAAATTAGTAATAATACCTTTATTCTCATTAATGTTTTTATAACCTTCAGTAGGAAATTGCCTCCAAGCATTTACAGCACTTTCATCTTGAATAACATTACTTCTTCTAATAGTCTTATCAAATTGAGTAATATTTAATATATCATCTCTATAATTGTTATAAACAGTAGGGATAAAGTCATCTTGAGATCCTTGAGAATTACTAAATAAATCAATAGAATTTTTTGGTTCTACAATTAAACCTGGCCAATATCCTTTAGCATCAGCGTCTTGCTCATCAGGTTTCATTATATAAAATATAGCATTCTGAGGATTATTATTAAAATATTTACTTTCGTAATAATATGTATCTATAACAGGAAACTGAACATAATTTAAAAATGGAATATTTAAATGAAAAACTTTTTCTGAAGTTTCATCAAGTACAGATAATCCTATATTTTTATTTGAATTATCAGGAATAGTTTTACTTAATTTACCACGAATAGTATATAAATTATTATTTTCAGAATTGAATATAATTCCGTTTCCATTATATACAATTACTCCATCATAAGTATATACACCATTAAAACCATTTTCTATAATAGTGTTTATAGTACCAGAAGCATAATTTATATTACCTATTCTGATAAGAGTTTTTTCTTTATTTATATATAATTTATTATGATAATTATAAAGACTTGCAATATATGTATTTACCCTATATTTATCATCAGAAATAAATAATTGTTCTATATTTTTTAACTTAATAGCCGTACTTAATCCTCCTCTATCATCTTTAACAGAATCAGCTACTACCAATTTATAATTGTCAATAGGATATATTTTATCTTGTATAGCAGTATAACTAATTAAAGATTTATTTAAATCATAAGCATAATTTATAGAACTGTTTCTATAAAGAATATCAGATTTACTTATTTCTGCGATAAATCCATTATTTCCTTCAGTAGTAACAGTTATATTTCCACTATCATTATGTTTGCAATATTTAGTACTTTTAGCTTTTATTCTTATAAAATTATAATCAGTAGATAAACTATCTTTAATATCAAATGTACTACTATATAAATACATATCAGAGCTTACTTTATTGTTTTCATAATTTTTAAAAGTAGCTCCTTCCCCAATATTATATTCGATTGCGCTAATTTCTCTCGCATCTTTATTAGTAAGAAAACCTGTTACTTTTTTAGTAGACTCAAATTTTTCATAACTAATAAAATAACCTATATAATCTTCTGGTATTTTAACTGTAACTTGCAATCCGTATTTATAATTCACTATTCCCTCATAAGTAGAATAATATTCTTCTTCAGGTATTTTAAATAATCTTTCATTATTTTCATTAATATATACTCCAAAATTACCAGTACTAACTCCATTTACACTTCCGCTATTAAATATATTAGCTATTTTTACATCATCATATTTAGTAGTACTATCAGCAAATAAATCTCCATATAAAGATAATAAATAATTTTTTATATCTTTTTTATTAGCAGCACTTCCAGAACTAATTAATTTATTAGTATATTTATTAAAACTATAAATATTTAAATTTCCATCAGCATTTAATAAATCTTTAAATTCTTTTAAAGTATATTCTTCATTAACAGCTATATATCCTTCAGTTAAATTTTGAACAGGTAAATATATTTTAATTGGTATAAAATATCCATCTCCAGTATTAGTAGTAAGATATGTTTTATTATTTATTCTATATCCATTAGTAGCGTGTCCATATTTATCTATATAATGAATATAAAAACTATACACTTCTCCAGGAATTAATGTAGACTCTTTTAATCTATCATTAAATGAACTAATAGTATCTATACATTTTTTTTGAAAACTAATTATATAATTAGTTGCATCAAATATTTTAAAATTTGTATAATATCCATCATTATCTACGTCAGTTTTAAAACAATATTCTATTGAATCATAAATATCTTCTCCTATTTTTACCTTACAATATCCAGAAAGAGTAGAATTATCACTTGGATCTTTTATTATAGTTATAGAATCTATAGATATAACTTTTTCAGTAGTATTGTCTTCTTTAGTAATTTTTACTATTAAATTAATAGAATTATCTACATTTAATATTTTATTAAAAGGAATACTTTGATTTGTAATATCAGAAATACTATTTATATCTAAAAAATATTGTTTAGGAGTTTTTAATTGTTCTTGACCAGATCGAACATCCTTTCGTTTTTCAGTTAAAGTAACAATTTGTTTTAATGTACTTATAATATCTTTATTTGTAGACGAAAAAGCAAAATTAGTAGTATTTACTTTTAATGATATAGAAACGCTATCTATAATAGATTGATCTATTTTTTTATTTAAAGTCTGTTCTTTATAATTAGATATATATAATCTATTTTTATAATTAATTATATTTTTTACATTATAATAATTATAATACGCAGTAATAAATTCAGTAATACTTCCCTCAGATAAATATTTAGGATTAAATATATAATTAGTATCTGATATATTTATATCATTAGTAATAAAAGCTTTAGTATAAGCTTTACTTGCACAAACAAACCCTAATTGATATTGACTAAAATTATTAAAACTATTAAAATTTAAATTTATAGCAAAAGTAGTATTAGATATTTCTGAATTATTACTAAATCCATCATAGCATCCTGTACCAAATCCGTCTATAGGAACTGCACTATGACCATCTACATCATCTACATTATATAAATCTGTTTCAGCATTATTTCTTCCAGTCCTATATTGATAAAAACAATATCTAAATATTTGTTGTCTATAAATGTCATCAACAAATATAGGATAACCAAAATTATACCATTGTGTATAATCAGTTTTATTTATTTTAAATCTAATATATAAATATGTCCAACCTTTATAACAAGAACCTTTAACATAATAGTGATTTGTAATAGAAGGTAATTTAACTTCTGGAATAATTGAAGAAATAGTATCATTGAATTGACTACTATCTATATTAGTATCATTAAATTTTCCTAAATTAAATATACGTAAAGGTTCATCAGTCTTAATATTATATAGAGATACAGCTATTATTAAATCATTATTTACATTATAAGTAAAAGTACCTTTAATTTTACTTATATTACTTAATAAACCTCCATTATATATAATTTTACATTTATTTTCTTTTTCATTATAACGAGCAATAGTGCCTGTTGCTCGTCCACCTGCAAATATTATAATTTCATCATTACATGGTATTATTCCTATTATACTATATTCAGTTCCTCCAAATTCATTATTAAGAGTATTATATATAATTTCATTTCGTTTTAAATCTTCTTCATTACTAATTAAAGTTAAATCATTAGTAACCTTTACATTAGTAGCATTAACTAAAGATAATGAATCACAATCTTTAGGATGTTTATTTAAACTTAATTTAGGAGTAATATTCATTAGTTTTTAGGTATAAAAGTAAAATTATAAAAATATGATCTCCAAGCATTAGTATTAGAAATATCTAATTGTTTATCTAATACAATAGAAGTTTTAACTTTAGGTTTTAATGTAATCCAATTTACATAAGGATTTATAGCAGGATTATTACCTTGAAGAGTAAGAACAGGATGTTTATAACCTCTTAATAACATTTTATACATACAATAAGAAGCTATAGCTTCTATAAGATTACCATTATCAGGAATAACAGGCAAATCGCATTTAAAATAATCACTATAATAAGTTTCTAATTCAATATTTTCTATAATAATTTTATCAGTATCAAATGATAATTCTATTTTATTATCTCCTATTATAATATAATTTTTATTAATATTAACTAAATTAGAACTAATATCTTTAATTATATGTCTATCTTCAAATTTAGGAGAATTAGTATATTCAGCTAATTCATTAGGAGCATATTTAGCTGAATTATTAATATTAATACTAACTGTATCAGAAATAGCTTTTTGATTTTCCCCCGTAAAGGAAGAGCAACAACGATTATTTTTACTATCTAATTTATTTATTTTACAACCATTACTATCATAAACAGCAAATCCTTGCTCTGAAATAGGGCAAGGAGATATAGCTATTCTTTCATTAACAGAAAGAGTTCTTTGTTTTTTAATAGTATTAAATACTTTTAATTGAGCCATAGCATCAATAGTCCACGCTGCAACACGAGGTATCCAATCACTATTATCAGGATTGAAATCGTTTTCTATTTTTGCTATTATGCGCTCCAAGTTCGTATTCATATTGACTTTCATTTCTTATAAATTTAACATAATCTTCTGGAAAACGATAAAGAAGAACATTTATTTTCTTATTTAAAGATAAAGGTAAATAATAAATATTATCACGAGTATCACACATACTTGCTAATTCTTGTTCACTATAATGTTTAATATCTTTTTTAGCGTACATAGTACACTCAAAATCAATTTCTTTATTAACAATAATTTTACTATTTATAAAAGTAATTTTATGAATACTTGTTAAATTTTTAAATATCCTATAATCTACTCCATCATATTTTATTCCGCGAGCATTATACCAGGCAGCTTCTAATTCATTATATATTTTAACACCTTCTTTAATTAATCTTTCTTTATTTCTTTTAGTCGCCATCCAATCTACAACAGTTTTAGGATTAACGTTTTTAAATATACTAACAATTAAATCCCCTGTACCATGAGCATAATTATAGGCATATCCTTGTAAAACACATTTATGAACAGTATAATAATAATCTCTTAAATAATTTAAATATTGTTTATAATTAATATTTTTTTGTTTAGTATATAATTCAAAAGCTATTCTACTATTATAACATTTTTTAAGTACTACACAATATTTAACTATTTGCAATAAAACAATTCGTTCCTCTCCACTTTCGTATTTTTCTAATAACTTTTTAGCAATATTATATAAATCTTCGGATTTGTTATAAACTTTATTTACCCATTCAGATTCATATTTATCTAAATCAATATTAAAAGTATTTTTAATATATTCTTTCTTTTCTGTTAAATACGCATAAGTATTATCTCTAACAGTACGAGAAGTTTCTAAACTTCTTGCAGCTTCTTTAGCATTTATTTTAGATTTTCCAATAAATGTATAAAAATGTTCTTGATTACTAATATCTGGTTTCATATTATATTAACCGTTTAATTTATTAGAAACAGAAATTGTATTATCTTCTCTTGGTATTTCTAAATGAAGTCTTTGAAGAACCATATCTTTAATAGGCCCTATAAGATCTTCGGGTAATAAAAATTCATTATCATCTATAAAAGGATCATTAATATCAATTTTTCCATCAACAGTTTCAGTTTCTATAATATGAGGATATTCAAATATACTTTCAATCACTATTTTATTAATACCTGAAAATTCAGTATTAGGATTTATATAAATATAAATATATTCATTAATATAATCATAAGCAATAGTATTACACATACCAGGAAGATATTTATTAAATCTAACGCTTGCCTCTTTAGTAAAAGGTATTTCATAAACATTAACACTTCCTAATGTTCTAATAGAATGAAAAGGTAAATTAATAGGTAATCTTGTAGGACGAGGTACTTTTTGAGAAGTTCTTTTTATTAAAGGAAGTTTAAGATCTTTAGCTTCTTCAATATCTCCATCAGGAATATCTATTAAAGTAGCAACAAATTTTTGTTGTAAAACTTTATCAGAAATAGAATGATTATTATAACTTTTTCTAATAAGTTCATTTCTATAATGTATAATTTCTTGTCTAATAGAACGACGAAGAGGAACATTATTTGGAGCTTGCGCTATATGAGCAATCTCTGAAACAAGTTGATTAATAGAGGACATAATATAAATATTATTATTAGTAATTCGATTAAATATATAAAAATTATTTGCAATTACTTGCATTTTAATAATATTTTTTTAAAAAATGACCTAAATTTGTTAAATTTGCAAAAAAATAAGTGTTGTTTTTTTCTTAAAAATTTGGTAAACTTATTATGAAAATAAGGAGTTGTGTTTCATGGAACAAATTATTAATTATAATGATGCAATATTAAAAAATTATCAAAAAACTTATCCAAACTTAGCTGAGTTTACTTATGATGTTACAACTGATGCTTTAGTTTATGAAGGAAATTATGTAAAACTTAATGGTTATGGTTTAAGTAGAATTGACCCAATATTTTTTAATATGATGCCTGAAGATATATTTATATATATGAAAAATGGATTTTATCAAAATGCTCAGGAAGATAAACAAATAAATGAATATCTTAGTCAATTTGTTATTACTGAAGAAGAAATTGGTTTTATAAATTCATATGTTGAAAGATATATTGAAAGATTAAATATTTATGCC
>ENA-OPCY01001096-OPCY01001096.1-human-gut-metagenome-genome-assembly--contig:-NODE-1096-length-16784-cov-3.499193_pt1 | contig 16784 bp, 13 predicted proteins | sample MGYA00241568_ERZ501487 | MGnify/ENA primary metagenome ERZ501487 (study PRJEB25962, sample SAMEA2042574) | human gut metagenome | biome: human gut; feature: human-associated habitat; material: faeces... | reverse complement strand
GGAGCATACCGCCGCTTTTGTGCACGGTGGTCCGTTTGCCAATATTGCTCACGGTTGTAACTCTATTCTGGCAACCAAGATGGCAATGACTTTCAGTGATTATACCATTACCGAAGCCGGATTCGGGGCTGACTTGGGAGCGGAGAAGTTTTATGATATCAAGTGCCGTAAGGCGGGTATTACACCTAAACTGACCGTACTGGTGGTTACTGCCCGTGCGTTGAAAATGCATGGCGGCGTATCACAGGATAAGATAAAGGAACCTAATCTGGAAGCTTTGAAGCAGGGTGTGGCCAATATGGATAAGCATTTGCGTAATTTGAGATATTTCGGTCAGACAGTTGTCGTTGCGTTTAACCGTTATGGGGATGATTCGGAGGAAGAAGTGGATTATATCCGTACCCATTGCGAGAAGAAAGGTGTGGGCTTTGCAGTGAACAACGCCTTTACTGATGGTGGCGAAGGGGCAGTAGAATTGGCGGAACTGGTTGTGAAAACCATTGAGGAACAACCTTCCGAGCCTCTGCAATATGCCTACAATGATGACGACAGTGTAGAAACTAAAATATCGAAGGTGGCTTGTAATTTATACGGTGCCAGCATTATTACGTATAGTGCCGCTGCCCGTAAGAAACTGAAGCATATTGTAGAATTGGGATATGGAAATTTCCCTATCTGCATTGCCAAGACGCAGTATTCATTCTCTACCGACCCCAAAATTTACGGTGCGGTAGACAATTTTGAATTCCATGTACAAGATATTGTGATGAATGCCGGAGCTGAGATGCTGGTAGTCATTGCCGGAGAAATAATGCGTATGCCGGGATTGCCGAAGGAACCGCAGGCATTGCATATTGATATCGTGAATGGTGAAATAGAGGGGTTGTCGTAACCCCTCTTTTTTTTACTGAACTTATACTGTTTTACATTGACGAGATTAAACACCAGGTGTAAATGGAAAGTCCGATACCTGTTACCAATCCTACAGATGACCATCTGATAAACAACTTGTCTTTATATTTGCAGCCATAGCATAAGCCTGTAATGGCGCACATGGAAATTCCGATTGGAAATACAAAGAATCCTATTGAGATAATCCCGATAAGTATAATGATACCCATGATGGTTAGAACTTTGTTTCTTGCTGTCATAGCTTTTATTGTTTGGTGTTGAATGTATATGGATTATATGCGACAGTAAAAGTACAAAATTATTGTTTAGAATCAGACTTTTATCCGTTTTTTATATATTTGCATTATCTAAAAAGTGGATAGATGGCAGATGTCTTGACTCCCGAACAACGCCGTAAATGCATGTCTCGGATTCGTAGTAGGAATACAAAACCTTCTGTCAGAAATGAGCACTTGAATGGGGCATTGTTTACGCTGAACCATTTGTTCTTGGAAAATTTTGCAGTACGTCATGCGGTTTCGTATGGAGAGAGCGGCAGGGAATTAAATCTGGTTGCGGCCGAAGATAAAACGGAATATGAGAAAGATAAGCCTTTATAAAAATTGAACTAATCAGTAACGACAAAATGGATATGAAACATGTAAAGTATCTGGCTCTTGTCCTATGCATAGGGAATCTGTCGCCTGTGATGGCGCAGACAGCCTCGAAAAGTCTCACAGTAGACAATTTAGTTGCCTGGCAGCGTATCAGCGGGCAAGCTATTTCTGATAATGGAAAGTGGGTGGCATGCAAGATGGAACCTTGGGAAGGAGATGCTGTGGTGAATTTGTATGATGCACAAGGGAAGGAACTTGCCACTTTTCCGCGGGCGGACCGTTTTCTTTTCTCGGCTTCTTCCGACTATTTGGTTGTGTCGCAGAAACCCGGCAAGATGATAGTGGATTCTCTGAAAATAAAGAAAACGAAGAAAGAAAAGATGCCGATGGATGCATTGGTCATTTATTCGCTTTCGGGCGGCAGGGAAGTGATTGATTCACTGAAAACATTCAGGCTGGCAGAGAAGGCGGACTGGGTTGCTTTTCAGAAGGGAAGGAAAGACTCGACTTTGTATGTCCAACCGTTGAATGCAAACCTCAGTACTCGGTATGAGGCTCCTGCTGTGAAAGCTTTCAACTTTGCGGAGAAAAGCGGAATGCTTTATTATATTACCGCAGGTGATAAAGCAGAGGAAAAGCCGGGATTGTATCTTCTGAATACGGAAACAGGTGTGAAGACGCTGATAAAAGAAGGTGACGGGGTGTTTAAACAGGTAACTTTTGATGAAGATGGAGCAAACTTGGCTTTCTTATATTGTGCACAGAAAGATTCTTGTTATAAAGCCATGAGCTTGTGGCTGTCACAGCAGGGAGCACCGGCAACAGAAGTTGCGGCACGTGGCAATCGGGCTTTTCCGAAAGGATGGGTAATCAGCGAGCATGGGAAATTACAATTTTCGAAGAGTGCTTCCCGGTTGTTTTTTGGCACATCGCCTGAGCCTAGACAAAAGGATACGTTGCAATTGGCGGAGAACCGTCCCAATGTGCAGGTGTGGAGTTGGGACGAGCCGGTGCAATATACTGTACAGGATTATAATAAGGAGAAAGAGCTGAAAAGAAGCTATCAAGCGGTTTATCATATAAATGGTGGTCGTATTTGTCAGCTGGCAGATGAGGAGCTGTCTCAGATTTTGCTGGGAGATGAAGGAGATGCCCCGTTGGCATTGCTTTCCACTTCGCGTCCTTATTCATTGTCCTCCATGTGGGAAGGGCGGACACGCAGTGATTATTACACAGTGTCTTTGGAAGATGGCAGCCGTAAATTACTGGCATCGGCGGATTATGGCAGATACCGTCTTTCACCACAAGGCAAGTATGCGTATTGGTATGCTGAAACAGACAGTTGTTGGTATACTCTTTCTATGGCAGACGGGAAAAAAAATCAGTTGACTAGCCCCGCTTCTTTCCTCGCATGGGATGAAGAGAATGATGTACCTGACTATCCGAACGCACATGGAACTGCCGGATGGACGGAACGGGATGAGTCCCTTTTAATTTATGACCGTTATGATATTTGGAAATTCGATCCGGATGCCATGAAGGAACCTGTCAATCTGACGATGAATGGACGTAAGAACCGGATTTCATATCGTTTGGTAAAACTGGATAAGGAGGAGCGTGTGGTTGACCTGAACAAGCCACAGTTGTTGAAAGGCTTTAATGAAGTGACCAAAGGGAACGGGTATTACAAGGCTCGTCTTTCCACCGCTGCTTCTCCCAAAGAATTGATGGCGGGTAACTATATGTTACGCAGTATTTCTAAGGCGAAAAATACAGACCATGTAATCTATACGATGGAAAGTTTTGAGCAATATCCTGACCTTCATTATGCTACACTCGATTTCAAGAAATCTATTCGGCTGACTCATGGCATTGACCAACAGAAAGACTATTTGTGGGGAACTGCTGAATTGGTTTCGTGGATATCTTTAGATGGCCGTAAGTTGGAAGGGGTGGTGTACAAGCCTGCCGATTTTGATCCGGCCAAGAAATACCCGATGATTGTGAGTTTCTATGAGCGAAATTCGGAAACTCTGTTTAATTACCGGATGCCGGAACCCCATCGGTCTACCATTGATTATCATCTTTATAACAGTAACGGGTATATTGTGTTCAATCCGGACATACGTTATGTAGACGGTTATCCGGGTGAGAGTTGCTATAACTGTCTGATGCCGGGGGTTGCCATGCTGATAGGCAAAGGTTATATTGACGAGAAAGCCATAGGTGCGCAGGGACATAGTTGGGGCGGTTATCAAGTGGCTTATCTGGCTACACGTACTGATTTGTTTGCGGCTATTGAGTCAGGTGCTCCGGTGGTCAATATGTTCAGTGCCTACGGAGGTATCCGTTGGGGATCGGGGCTGGCGCGCTCGTTCCAGTATGAACATACTCAGAGCCGTCTGGCCGGTACGCCTTGGAGTACTCCGTTGCGTTATTTGGAAAACTCTGCTCTGTTCACGATGGACAAGGTACAAACACCTGTTTTAATCATGCATAATGACGCTGACGGACATGTGCCCTGGTATCAGGGAATAGAATATTTTGTGGCAATGAAACGTCTTGGAAAGCCTTGCTGGATGCTGAACTATACAGGCGAACCGCATTGGCCGACAAAGATTGCCAACAAAATAGATTTTCAAAAACGTATGTTCCAGTTCTTTAATCATTATCTGAAAAAAGAAGCAATGCCTGGATGGATGTCCGATGGGGTTCCGGCTGTAGAACAGCCTTATGAATTAGGATACTGATATTATGTGTTCGGACTGCTATGGAACTCAAGTTGCTCCTACTGTGGATAAAGTAAAAGGATAGTTCCTGAAAAGAGGGAGGAGGTGTGTTAAAACTAAAATGACAGTTCCGAAAAGTTACAGATAGTAATTATAAACTTAAAAGGGTCGTATCAAGCTCTGTCTTGAGTAATGATACGACCCTTTCTTTAGTTTTTTAGGATGCTCAAATTTCAAATTATAAATTCATATTTTCAAAAACTGAGTTTTGATCCTCTCTTCTTCTTTTTAGTACAATGCTTTTTTATTCAAACTTACCATAACGGGTAGGCAACAGTTTGCGGTCACCTAATGTATTATCTACCCGGGCTACATTGATCCAGAATTTGTTATCACGTACCGATTCGATAGGATAAGCGGCTTTCTCTCGGCTGTAGCTGTGATTCCATTCATTGGCCACCACTTCATATTCAGGATGCGGGGCGTTGACCAATACATTATCTTCTTTATCGGCACTGCCATTCTTCACTTCTTGAATTTCCTGCCAGATGGTTTGCATCACAGTGACGAAATTATCCAGTTCCCATAAACTTTCACTTTCAGTCGGTTCAATCATCAATGTTCCATGAACCGGGAAAGAAAGGGTGGGCGCATGATAGCCATAGTCCATCAGACGCTTGGCGATGTCATTTTCGCTGATACCGGTTTCGTCATGCAGATAGCGGCAATCTAAAATCATTTCATGACCCACAAAGCCCGTAGCACCGGTATATACAATGCCGTAGGTATCCTTGAAGCAAGCTGCCAGATAATTGGCGCTCAGAATAGCAGTCTTGGTGGCATTGGTCAGACCTTCGGCGCCCATCATGCAAATATAACCGTAAGTAATAGGCAGGATTCCTGCGCTACCGTATGGAGCTGAAGAAACCTGATTGGCACTGTTACCCCAAACTTGATGTCCCGGAAGGAACGGAACCAGATGTTCGGCTACACAAACGGGACCTACACCTGGACCGCCACCACCGTGAGGGCTGGCAAAAGTCTTATGCAGATTCAAATGGCATACATCAGCACCGATGGTACCCGGATTGGTCAGACCTACCTGTGCATTCATATTTGCACCATCCATGTAAACCTGTGCTCCGCATTTATGAATAATTTTACAAATTTCTGCAATTTCCGGTTCAAAGATACCATGAGTGGACGGATAGGTAATCATTAATGCAGCCAGATCATCCTTGTTGGCTTCTGCTTTTGCACGTAAATCTTCTACGTCTACATTACCTTTATCGTCACAGGCGCAAGTCACCGTGGTATATCCGCATTGAATGGCTGAAGCCGGATTCGTACCGTGGGCTGATGCCGGAATTAATATCTTGTTGCGGTGTCCCTGTCCGATACTTTCCAGATAAGCGCGGATGATACGAAGTCCTGTATACTCTCCTGCTGCACCTGAATTAGGTTGCAAAGTGACTCCTGCAAATCCGGTAATAACCTTCAACTGCTCGCTTAAGTTATTAATTAATGTCTGATAGCCTTTTGTTTGATCCTCAGGTGCTAACGGGTGTATAGCCATCCAGCCTAAGTTGCTGAGTGGGAGCATTTCCGAAGCGGCATTCAGTTTCATGGTACAAGAACCCAATGAAATCATGGAATGTGCCAATGAGATATCTTTACGTTCCAAACGTTTGATATAACGCATCATTTCGGTTTCAGTATGATACTTGTTGAATACCTCATGGGTGAGGAAGGAAGTACGGCGGCGTAGTTCACGATTCAGTGAGGATGCTTCGGGAATGTCTGTTACTTCTTGAACGGTTTCTTCGGCAGCAATGGAGAAGATGGAAAGTAACAGGTTTACATCTTTCAGGTCGGTGGTTTCATCAATGCTGAAACCTACATCGCCATTATCATAGTAACGGAGGTTTACTTCTTTACTCAATGCGATGGTACGCAGCTTCTGAGCCGAAACATGGTCGGGCAGACTGAAACGCAGGGTGTCAAAGAATAATTCATTATGCTGTACATATCCCAAGCGGGTTAGGGCTTTGTTCAACCAGGTGGTAATGCTATGAATGCGTTTTGCTATATTTTTGATACCTTCCTGCCCATGATAAACGGCATAGAAGCCGGCCATTGTAGCCAGTAATGCCTGTGCGGTGCAGATGTTGGAAGTTGCTTTTTCGCGTTTAATATGTTGCTCACGGGTCTGTAAAGCCATACGGTAGGCCAGTTTGCCATATTTGTCTTTAGACCAGCCGATGATACGTCCCGGCATATTGCGTTTATATTCGTCACGTGTAGCGAAGTAGGCTGCGGACGGACCTCCGTAGAACAAGGGGATACCCAGGCGCTGGGTACTTCCGAATACGATGTCTGCTCCCCATTCGCCGGGAGGAACTAACAATGCCAAACTCATGATGTCAGCATCCACGGCTACTTTACAATGGGCAGCATGTGCCTTTTCCACAAACTCACGATAGTCTTCCACGCTACCGCTGGCATTGGGGTATTGAAGGATGCAGGCAAAGATTTCCGGAGTAAATACCAATTCCTTGTAATTTCCTACTTGGATCTTCATGCCTTGCGGAAGGGCGCGGGTTTGGATGACTGCCAGATTCTGTGGGAAAATCTCTTCATCCACAAACAATACGTTGGCTCCGCTTTTTTGTTGGTCGCGGGTGCGAAGTCCATACATCATGGTGGCGGCTTCGGCAGCGGCGGTAGATTCATCCAGCAATGAGCAGTTTGCCAATGGCATGGCTGTGAGGTCGGATATGACAGTCTGGAAGTTCATCAATGCTTCCAAACGTCCTTGTGAAACTTCGGTTTGATAAGGAGTGTACGAGGTGTACCACACAGGATTCTCGAATACATTGCGTTGAATGACCGCCGGAGTAATACTGTCATACCAACCCATACCTATATAAGAGGTATAAATCTTGTTTTGTGAAGCTAGTTCGGTAATATGCTCTGCAAACTCCCGTTCCGTCATGGGAGCAGCCAGTGGCAGAGGTTCTTTCAAACGGATTTTGGACGGAATTGTTTTGTTAATCAGTTCATCAAGACTCTTTACGCCAATCTTTTCCAACATAACGGGAAGGTCTTCTTCCTGTATACCGATATGTCGGTCTGCTAATAAATCTGTTTTCATGGTAGTAGTATATAAGTTGAATTTTAAGTTTTATCTTATCGGAAAAAAGGGTTGTTCGCTTTTTCTGCTCCCACAGTGGTCGGGTCTCCATGACCAGGATAGACTACCGTGTCGGGGGGAAGTACAAACAAACGACTGCATATATGTTCGCGAAGTTCGTCGAAATTACCTCCTGTAAGGTCTGCACGTCCTATACTTCCTTGGAACAATACATCACCGCTGAAGATACAGTGGGCTTCTTTGCAGTAAAAAACAATGCTTCCCGGCGAATGACCCGGTACATGGATAGCTTCCAGTTGGGTATTGCCGAAAGTAATGATATCTCCATCAAAGATATATTTTCCTAATGGCACGGGTGCTTCGGGCAATTGGAAACCAAACATACGTGATTGTGCCGGTGCTTGTTCCAGCCAAAATTCATCCGCTTGATTTGCTTCGGCTTTTAGCCCGTATTCTTGCAACAGGAATGGGTTGCCGAAAATATGGTCCAGATGGAGGTGCGTATTCAACAAATGTTTCACTGTCAGGCTATTGCTGTCAATATATCTTTTTAAGGCTTGCTTTTCTTCTTCATAAAAGCAACCGGCATCAATAATGACGGCTTCCTTCGTTTCGTCCGATAACACATAGCAGTTTACCGGAAACATATTGAATTCAAATTTCTTTATTTTCATTGTTCTTTTATCTATAGTTATTAACCGTTGATGGTTACATAAACCACTTTCTTGGTTTTAAAAAAATCTTCCGTGAATTCATTTTTCAGATCATAAAGCATTGTTTTGTGCTTCACGGGCATTGTTTCTTGTTCCAACTCTCCGCCTTTCAGGCAAATCAGCCCGTTGGGCAGGACGTTATGCTGTTCTTGTCTGATGTTTTTACGGATAATTTTTATTAGATCGCCCAAAGGCATGACAGCACGACTTACCACGAAGTCGAATTTCCTTTTTTCTTCTTCGGCGCGGCAATGACGGAAAGTGACATTCTTCAGTCCGATAGCATTGGCTATTTCTGTAGCTACTTTCACTTTCTTTCCGATACTGTCCACCAGATGGAATTGGACTTCAGGGAATAAGATGGCCAAAGGGATACCCGGGAAACCGCCCCCTGTGCCCAAGTCCATAATTTGGGTATCAGGGGTGAAGTTTATCACTTTGGCTATGCCTAGCGAGTGCAATACATGATGTTCGTACAGATTAGTGATATCCTTGCGTGAGATTACATTGATTTTGCTATTCCAATCCGTATATAAATCATACAATGCGGCAAACTGTGTTTTCTGCTGTTCGCTGAGGTTAGGGAAATATTTCAGTATTAATTCCATTCTATACTTAAAATCGTTATTTAATGTATCATATATTTTTCTACCGATGTGTAGGGCAAAGAAAGGGTGATGACTCCTACAGCATAGGGAGCGATATCATATTTGTTATACAGGAAAGATACTTTTTCCTTTTCTAACAAGAAATTGTCGGGTACGTACATATTGGTAGAATTCAAGATGCCTGCATTCTGAAGTCCTTCCAGTGAGGTGATGGAGCTGTCTTCCAGACGGGTAGCCATCTCTGTTATCAGTTCTTCCAGCAACATGTCGCTCATCGGTTTTTCCGATCCTGCCATAAATACATCTTTCAAAGCAAGTAGTTTGCCGGTATTTTTTTCGAAGTTCATCCATTTGTTCCATGAGTTGGGATGTGCTCCGCCTGTATATTCAAAAGTTTCTGCAATGAAATTCAGAATACCTTCTTTGCCTTCGCTGAAATGGGTGGTCAGTCCGTATTCATAATTGTACCATGTGGGAAGTTCGTCTTTGGGAGTTCCATTTTTTATATCTTCCTGATAGAACTCGTTCACATCTTTGCGGTAGTTGTTAATGTAGGTATTTTTAAAAGAATCTACAGCGACTTCCGGATTCATCCGGGTATATTCTTTTCCCAAAATGTGGGCTTGTATGGTGCGGTTGATGCGTTGTACTATGCTATCCGCAGCATCAGATTTTGCTAAATAACTATAATCAATAGTAATCTGACAGGTGGGAGAGACTGTGTCATCTTGTAAATGGGCTTGTTCTTCCACCTTTACAGTCTTCACTGTTTCACTATCAATTTGTTTTTGTCCATTACATCCCGATAATAAAAAGCAGGATACAAGGCAAGTTGCCATAACAGACAATACGAGATTTCTTTTTTTCATAACTTTTTGTTTATTTGCATGGATTACTTATCCTAACTTTCTCCACAAATATAGAATAACTTCGTGAAATGTCCATCTAAAAAGCGAAAATATATTTATCTGTTTGCAACAAGATTGCATGAACTTTTTGCTAAATTTGTCCGTTGATAAGCTATAATAAATAAGTAAAGAAATGAATATGAGCGATATGACAAAAAAACTATATCCCGTTACGGGAATGCATTGTGCGGCATGTGCCGGCAACGTGGAGAAGATTGTAAGGAAGCAAGAAGGCGTGGAAAATGCATCGGTTAATTTGGCGACGGCTACTTTGGCGGTGACTTATAATCCGGATATTGTGTCTCCGCAACAACTGAAAGAGGCTGTGATGAAAATAGGTTTTGATTTGATAATAGATGAGGATAACTCTGTGCAGGAGCAGGAGGAAGCAGAGCAATCTTATTACGGACAGTTGAAGCGGAAGACTATCGTTGCTTGGATTTTTGCTTTACCGGTAGCTGTTTTGGGGATGTTTCTGATGAATGTTCCGGGAGTAAACTGGTGGATGCTGTTGCTTTCACTTCCTGTTATTTTATATTCGGGGCGTTCTTTCTATATGAATGCCTGGAAACAGACGCTTCAGCGTACCAGTAATATGGATACGTTGGTGGCACTTAGCACCTCCATCGCATTTTTGTTCAGTTTGTTTAATACGTTCTATCCCGAATTTTGGTACAGCCGCGGATTGGAACCTCATGTATATTATGAAGCTGCCACTGTTATAATAGCTTTCGTATTGGTTGGCAAGCTGATGGAAGAGAAAGCAAAAGGAAAAACTTCCACAGCTATTCGTAAACTGATGGGATTACAGCCTCGGACGGCCCGTGTGGTGAAAGACGGCAGGGAAGAGGATATCTTGATAGCCGAACTTCAGGTTGGCGATAAGGTGAGCGTCCGTCCCGGTGAGCAAATTCCGGTGGATGGAGTCATTGTCGGAGGAAACACCTTTATAGATGAGAGCATGATAAGCGGTGAACCTATTCCTGTAGAGAAAAAACAGGGTGATAAGGTGCTGGCCGGCACTATCAATCAGAACGGTGCATTTACTATGACTGCTCAAAAGGTGGGGAAAAATACGGTGTTGGCACAGATTATCCGCATGGTGCAGGAAGCACAGGGGTCTAAAGCTCCGGTCCAGCGTATTGTGGATAAAGTGACGGCGGTTTTTGTTCCTGTTGTCCTTGCTGTGGCTGTTTTTACTTTCCTTGTTTGGATAGTGGCAGGTGGAGCGGATGACTTTTCTTATGCTATGCTTTCAGCAGTGTCTGTTTTGGTTATTGCCTGTCCGTGTGCTTTGGGACTTGCTACTCCCACTGCTTTGATGGTAGGAATTGGTAAAGGGGCCGAATCACATATTTTGATAAAGGATGCGGTAGCCTTGGAGCAGATGCGGAAAGTGGATACAGTGGTACTTGATAAAACGGGTACTGTAACTGAGGGGCGCCCTGTGGTGACCGGATGGTTGCATGATGCCGGATGGCAGAACGAGCATAAGGGAATTCTGTATGCTGCTGAATTGAAATCGGAACATCCGTTGGCTTTGGCTATTGTCGAGGCTTTGAAAAAGGAAGGTGAGAAGCCGGCACTCATTGATTCTTTTGAGAGTCGGACAGGACGGGGGATTGTGGTGACCCGTGGAAATAAAACTTTTTGGGCAGGAAGCCATCGGTTACTGAAAGATTTTGGAGCGGGAATTTCCGACTTGTTGAAAGGGATGGTGGAGGATTATGAGAAGAGTGGCAAGAGTCTGGTTTATTTGCGCGCCATACCCAATACTTGCGGGGTCGGCTCTGTTTCAGACGGACTAATAACCCGGATGGACGGGAGGTTCAGTTGTTCGCAAATACGTTGTAGCAATAACAGGTACATACCGGGAGTCTCCGCTACGATTTCTCCTGCCTGCCAAGTACTGCCTGCCGGATATACGATGGCTAAAGCCGTAATCTTATCGCCTTGCTTCAATGTATAGACGCAGCCTTTCCCCAACTGTAAATCGGCAAGGATTACCCGGAAGTCCGTTTCCGTATGCTGGATGCAATAGGGGCGTTCCCGCAGTTTCCGGTTTAAATAGCGATATGATTCTTCCTGATAATCATTTATTTTGTTCAGAACAGCCGTTTTGTCAGCGATGGTAACCTCTGAAGCCGTGAAGGTTGTTGAGGAGTATTTAAAAACCGGTACGTAGCCCATACCGGCATAATACCCGAACAACCAGGGTTCTGCCGGAATCAGCGTGGAAATGGACATGTCATTGTGTAGCATACGGGTAAAGGCTTGCGATAACAGTTCGCGCATAGCCCCGCGATTGCGATAATCGGGATGCGTACAGGCCCCTGATACATATCCTGTCTTGATTTCGCTCTTTCCGAATGTCATGGGATAGGGTAGTATTTGCAGGGCGGCAATCACCTCTTCACCGCTTTGAATGGCGATGTTGACTTCATTGCTGTAACGCAAGCGGAAATACATATCTGTAAATTCATCGCTGTCGTTAAAGCATAGTTTCCATAAACTCTTTATCTTTTCCCGCATTGCTTCATCCCTTATCATAATTGTGCACCCTGTTTTATAGCCCTGTCACTTTACCTTTTTTACCACTTGATAGCCTCTACCGGCTGTTCTTTTAAACAGGCGACGTATTTCTCCAGGATAATGGCAGGCTGATAGGAAAGTTTTGCTTTCCGCAACCCTTCAATACCCAAGTCCTCTTCCCGGTTGATGTAGATATATTGTTCCGGAATATGGTTGGCAAATTCGTAATTAATCATGGCATAAGCGCCGTCTATGCGGGTATCGGCCTTTTCTACATGTACTCCGAACGTGTCTTGGTTGATAGGCATGCCGAAAGTAAAAGCTGCAATCTTGCCCTCTACATGGAGAATACCGCCCGTAAGCCCTAACGCATCGAAATTGTGCAGGGCATATATCAATGCACGGCGTTCGTTGCCGGTACCTTCATGCTGGTCGCAGTTGTTGACTTTGCACCATTCCGCTTCCAAATCGAGGCACTCCCGGATACGGTCGGCTGTAATCGGAGTGTATTCGTAATTATAAGTCTTTTTGAATTTGTTGATATGATTCCGCTTTGCCTGAAACTTTTTACCGGATAAGGTGGCGAGGTCGGAGCGCAGATATACGTAGTCGGCGTAATCCCTGTCTGCTGTAAACTGAAATCTGCCGGGCATAAAGGTTTCCAGCTCGGAGCACATTCCGGCGCAGATACCCAACAAGCAAAAAGGCTCTCCTTCCCGGTTGGCATCTTCTATCAGCGCATCCAGTACCTTGTTTAAATCGCCGTTGCCGATAGGCATCATATATACAAGCTCTCCGTCTGCCCAGAATTTCAATAATAGGAAACCGTCCATAATGGCAAACTTGGTGTTGTATAAGAAACGCCAACTGCATAGGTTGGAGAATGAAAGGTCGCAGTTGCGTCGTGGACTGTTTAAAGTAAAGGAAGTAATCAGCTCTTTATCTTGTAGTTCGATATCTTTAAATGGAATCATAAATAATTTCTATTGGTTATAAGAATATAATAACAAAGATAAGAAGATTTTGTTAGAGTAACCCTAACAATCGTAAAATAGTAGGGGTTAGCAAGGCTGTAAATATTCCGTTAAGCGTCAGGCCGAGGCTGGCAAACGCACCGTATTTGCTGCTGATGTCCATTGCTGTGGATGTGCCGACAGCATGGGCTGCTGCCCCTAAAGAAAGCCCTTGGGCCATGGGGCTTCCGATATGGGTGAGTTTCATTGTCTTGAAACCGAGGATTCCTCCCAACAGGCCTACGCAGACCACTACGGCGGCAGTCAGCGCGGGGATGCCGCCTATTGATTTCGTAACTTCCATGGCTATCGGGGTAGTAACGGATTTTGGAGCCAGCGAGTAGATAATCTCATCGGAGGCTCCCATCAGTTTTGCTATCAGGACTACGGAAATAACCCCTACAATACATCCTGCCAATTGTGAAAGCAGGATAGGCAGCAATTGTTTCTTGATAGTCTCCAATTGCAGATACAAAGGAACACCCAACGCAACGACGGCAGGTTTTAACCAGAATTCAATCAGATGCCCGCCTTTGTTATAAGTGTCATAACTGATATTTGTCATCTTTAGGAAAATGATAAGCAGGGCGATAGTCAGTAAGATGGGATTCAGCAGCATGATTCCTGTCTTCTTTTGAAGAAGTTTGGCTAAGAAGAATATCCCGAAAGTAATAGCCAGCAGGAAGAATTCGTTTTCTAAAAAGTTCATTTGATTTTACGTGTTAATTGGTGAACCCATCCGGTAACCACGAGTACCAGCAGGGTGCTGACTAATGAAGCGATGGCGATAGGCCAGAATTCGGCGGCGATAATGTCGAAATAGAGCATAAGGGCTACGCCGGGCGGGATAAAGAAGAATCCCAGATTAGCAACCAAGAAGTCGGACATTCCCTGCACCCAGTGCAGTTTTATCCAACCCAATTTTAAGAAAAGGGTGAGCAGCAGCATACCGATGATGCTGGACGGAAGTTTGATACTCGTTAAGAATACAATCAATTCACCCAAAGCCAGACATCCGAAAAGGATGGCGCATTGACGGATCATAATACCTGATTATTAAATAATACCTAACCTATTGAAAATATTGAAAACGTTGCAAAGTTAGCTATTTGAAGTGAGGAACCGTCTCGTAAATCCACTGTTAGTGTTAAATATTACAATAATTCTCATTTGGTGTGGAAAAAGCCCCGAAATTGCAATGTGTATATTGCAAAATTGTGTACTTTTGCTGCGTGAATAACACGAACTACTGATTCTTATACACAATTAAAATATCATGCAAAGATTAATTAATGAAATTTTAGAGCGTGCGAAAGCCGATCGTCAACGCATTGTTCTTCCTGAAGGTACGGAAGAACGCACTTTGAAAGCTGCCAATCAAATTTTGACAGACGGTATTGCAGACCTCATTCTTTTGGGCAATCCTGCTGAAATCAACGCTTGCGCAACAGAGTGGGGACTTGGTAATATTTCCAAGGCTACTATTATTGATCCGGAGAACAATCCGAAGCAAGAAGAATATGCACAGCTGCTGTTCGAACTGCGTAAGAAAAAAGGCATGACTATTGAAGAAGCCCGTAAGCTGGTAACCAATCCGCTTTATCTGGGCTGTCTGATTATCAAGAACGGCGATGCCGACGGTCAGTTGGCAGGTGCACGCAATACTACCGGTGATGTGCTTCGTCCGGCTTTGCAGATTATCAAGACTGCTCCGGGCATTACTTGCGTTTCCGGTGCAATGTTGTTGCTGACTCATGCTCCCGAATATGGTAAGAATGGTATTCTGGTAATGGGTGACGTTGCCGTTACTCCCGTTCCCGATGCTTCTCAACTGGCGCAAATCGCTGTTTGTACTGCACGTACGGCTCAGGCTGTCGCAGGTATTGACCCGAAAGTGGCGCTGTTGAGTTTCTCTACAAAAGGTTCTGCAAAACACGAAGTGGTAGACAAAGTGGTAGAAGCCTTGAAGATTGCTAAAGAAATGGCTCCTGATATTGCTATCGACGGTGAGTTGCAGGCTGACGCAGCATTGGTTCCTGAAGTCGGTGCCAGCAAAGCTCCGGGTTCTGCCATTGCAGGTAATGCAAATGTGCTGGTTGTTCCGAGCCTTGAAGTAGGCAATATCTCCTACAAACTGGTACAGCGTCTGGGACATGCCGATGCGGTAGGTCCGATTCTGCAAGGTATCGCACGTCCGGTGAACGATTTGTCACGCGGTTGCTCCATCGAAGATGTATATCGTATGATTGCCATTACGGCAAATCAGGCTATTGCAGCTAAACACAATAAATAATTATGGATTTTGAATTATGAATTATGATTGGGGATTTCTTCCTGTTCATGGTTCATGGTTCGCGGTTCATAATTCAGAATTCATAATTCATAATTTATAATTTAACATTAGTATCATGAAAGTTTTAGTATTGAACTGCGGTAGCTCGTCCATCAAATACAAGTTGTTTGATATGGACCATAAAGAGGTTATCGCTCAAGGTGGTATTGAAAAAATCGGTTTGAAAGGCTCTTTCCTGAAATTGACCTTGCCTGATGGCGGGAAGAAAATTCTGGAAAAAGACATACCGGAGCATACTGTGGGTGTGGAGTTCATCCTCAATACATTGATCAGCCCCGAATACGGCGCAATCAAGTCTTTGGACGAAATCAATGCGGTAGGTCACCGTATGGTACACGGCGGCGAGAAGTTCAGCGAATCCGTTTTGCTGACTCAGGAGGTGCTGGACGCCTTTACTGCCTGCAATGATTTGGCTCCGCTTCACAATCCTGCCAACTTGAAGGGTGTAAACGCTATTTCCGCCATTCTGCCCGATGTTCCGCAGATTGGCGTGTTTGATACCGCTTTCCATCAGACGATGCCCGATTATGCCTATCTGTATGCCGTTCCTTACGAACTGTATAAGAAATACGGGGTTCGCCGTTATGGCTTCCACGGAACTTCTCACCGTTATGTATCAAAGCGTGTGTGCGAATTTCTGGGCGTACAGCCGGAGGGAAAGAGAATCATTACCTGTCACATCGGTAATGGTGGTTCCATCTCTGCCATTAAAGACGGCAAGTGTATGGACACCAGCATGGGTCTGACTCCGCTGGAGGGTCTGATGATGGGTACCCGTAGCGGTGACATCGATGCGGGAGCCGTGACTTTCATCATGGAGAAAGAGGGTTTGGATGCAAACGGAGTATCCAATCTTCTGAACAAGAAGAGCGGTGTAATGGGTATCTTCGGTGAGTCGAGCGATATGCGCGATTTGGAGAATGCCGTGGCTGCCGGTAACCCGAGAGCTATTCTGGCAGAAAAGATGTACTTCTACCGCATCAAGAAGTATGTAGGCGCTTATGCTGCCGCTTTGGGCGGTGTGGATATCATCGTGTTTACGGGCGGTGTCGGCGAGAACCAGTGCAACTGCCGTAGCGAAGTATGCGAAGGTCTTGAATTCATGGGTGTCAAGGTCGACCTGGAAAAGAACAAGGTCCGTGGTGAAGAAGCTGTAATTTCTACAGACGATTCCAAGGTGAAGGTAGTGGTTATCCCGACCGATGAAGAGCTGATGATTGCTTCGGATACAATGGCTATCTTGAATAAATAACAGGTTTGTAATAA
>ENA-OPCY01001084-OPCY01001084.1-human-gut-metagenome-genome-assembly--contig:-NODE-1084-length-16886-cov-2.468956_pt1 | contig 16886 bp, 17 predicted proteins | sample MGYA00241568_ERZ501487 | MGnify/ENA primary metagenome ERZ501487 (study PRJEB25962, sample SAMEA2042574) | human gut metagenome | biome: human gut; feature: human-associated habitat; material: faeces... | reverse complement strand
GACGTGAGATACGAAGGTCTTGACGCGCTCGTCATTGTCGGCGACTTCGCCTCGCGCGGCACCGAGCTTCAGATGCGCAAGGTCAAAAAGCTTCTTGACGGCGGTCTGCCCTCGGGAGCGAGGCTGATAATGACCATGGGGAGCCACGAATATATGAGCGACGGCGAGGAGAATGCCCTGCGTCGCTTCGGTGAGATATTTTCTTTGACGCCCGACACGCATGAAATTATAAACGGCTTTGATTTCATCGCCGTCACAACGACCGGCGGCTGCCACTTCGACGAAAAAAAACGCGAATTTGCGGCGGCGGAGCTTGAAAAAGCGGCCGAGAGAGACGGCAGAAAGCCGATATTCTTCTTTCAGCACCCGCATATCACCGACACAGTCTACGGCAGCATAAATTGGGGCGAGGACGAGATAACGGATATACTTATGAATTATCCGCAGACAGTCGATTTCTCCGGCCATTCCCATGCGCCGATAAATGACCCGCGTTCCGCGCATCAGCGCCATTTCAGCGCCTTCGGAACGGGGACGCTGAGCTACTTCGAGCTCGACGAGTTCGACAAGGCTCACGGTACCATACCCCCCGAGGACGGCAGCGCGGCGCAGTTTTTGATAGTCGAGGCCGACGCCGGCGGCAGAGTCAGGGTCTATCCCTACGACGTACTCACCGGGCACTTCTTCCCCTATACTTGGGAGATAGACGAGCCGTGGAATATAGATTTGTTCAAATATACCGACGCGCGCTATGTGACGGCGGAGAGACCGTTTTTTGAAAACGCGCGGGTATCTGTAGAAAATATAACGGCGGACGGCTGCGATATTACTTTCAATCAGGCGAGCGGTAAAGACCGCCCGGACAGCTACGACATATATATTCTGAGCGGCGACGGACTTGTAAAAAAGCATCTTAACATAACCTCGCGCTACTATCTGTATGATATGCCCGCGACTCTCACCGAGCATATATGCGGACTCAAGACCCGAACGGAATATACCGTTAAAATAGTTGCAAACAGCTTTTGGCGCACGCGAAGCGACGCATTGACGGCGCGGTTCGCAACGCTCTGAGCAAAACAGGAGCTGATAAAATGTTTTTTGTTCTTCCCTCGTCGGCGATATTTTCAATATATATCCTCGCGGCAATACTGCCCGCGGTGTTTCTGCTGCGCTATATCTATAAGCACGACACGGTCGACAAGGAGCCGCCCGGGCTGCTGCTGTCGCTGATTCTCATGGGTATCGTTGCGGCGCTGATGTCGATAGTGCTCGAAATGATAGGCGAAAAGATACTCAACGACCAGGTGAGCCAAAACGATAAATATTATAAAATAATCCTCGCCTTCGCGGTTGTCGCGGTTGTCGAGGAGGGGACGAAGTTCCTGCTGATGAAGCTCAGAACCTGGAAGAATCCGAATTTTAACTACAGCTTTGACGGAATAGTTTACGCCGTCTCGGTCTCTTTGGGCTTCGCCGCGTTTGAGAATATAAAGTATGTTATGAACTTCGGCCTGTCCGTCGCGCTCCCGCGCGCGGTGCTCGCCGTTCCCGGACATATGGGCTTTGCCGTGTTCATGGGTCTGTTCTACGGGCGCGCCAAGCTCTTTTCCGACCTCGGCTGCAAGGGAAAAAAGGTGCTCAATCTCCTTGCCTCATACCTCTCCGCCGTGTTCCTGCACGGCTTCTACGACTCCTGCGCCATGATAGGCACAACGCTTTCGACTGCTATATTCATAGCGTTTGTGGCGGCTATGTATATAATAGTCATAAGCCTGATAAAGCACGAGTCGCGCAACGACAGGAGAATATAAAGCGGCGCCGTTAGCCGGCAAAGGGCTGCCGGACGGTGAATTTGCCGCCGCCGATATTGAAAAAATTATTTTATTATTACTTTCCGAAAAAGAAGTATTCGGAGGGTCGGCGGTAGCACGGAGAAAAATTTACGGATTTATCGAAAAACGCCGAAAAAATAAGTATAAAAGCCCGAAAAAATCAGCCGATTTTGTGAATTTTTTGCTACGCTTCCGGTATGCAATTGACTTTAAGGCATAGAATGTGGTAGAATACAGTCCAAGAGTAAACCGGCGTTCAAAAACCCGGCTCTGAATATTTTTATCAATTTAAAAAGGAGGAATGAAGGTTGACTGATCAGAAAACAATGGCGTACATTAACCTTTATGCTGTCTTGGGAACTTTGGAGAATCTCTGCGAGATAGTCCCGGAGGCGAGCGCAATGCTCACCAACACGAAGCCCATCTCGATAGGCTTTGAAGTTAAAGACGGCCCGAGCGCCACGATAACCTTCAAAAACGGAAGATGCAGGATGGAGCAGGGCGTCGGCAAGTGCGACGTCAAACTGCCGTTCTCTTCCTGCGAAAAATTCAACGGTCTTATTGACGGAACCGTAACACCCATCCCCTCGAAGGGATTCCAGCACATCAAGTTCCTCCTCAAGACCTTTACCCCCTTGACCGACCTGCTTGCGAAATATATGCGTCCCTCGCCCGAGGATCTTCAGGACAGAACCTTCTTTGAGCAGAGCACCACGCTCATGCTCTACACTATCGCTGTTGCTATATCTCAGATAGCCAACAACGACAAGATCGGTCAGTTCTCGGCATCCCACATAGTTGACGGCGAGATAGGCCTCGGCATAAAGGACGGTCCCGCGGCTACGATCCGCGCAAAGAACGGACGCCTTGTAACCATAAAGAAGCGCTGCGAGAATCCGCGCGCCGATATGGAGTTCGCTTCAATTGATCTTGCAAGAGACCTCTTCGACGGAAAGATAAACGCCGTTGCCTGCATAGGCATGGGTGCTATCACCATGAAGGGCATGATCTCGATGATAGACAATATGAACAGACTGCTCGACAGAGTTGCTCTGTACTTGGCATAAGGGAGGGGAACTTTAATGAGCTTCAAGATTAACGATTACACAAAGAGCAGAGAGATGTTCGAGAGAGCCGAAAAGGTCATTCCTTCCGGCGTCTACGGCCACCTCGGCCCGGCAGAGGGCTGCTTTATCCCCGTCAGCGCGTTCCCGCTTTTCGGCGACAGAGCGCAGGGCTCCTATTTCTGGGATGTTGACGGAAACAAATTCATCGACTATATGTGCGCATACGGCCCGAACGTTCTCGGCTACAACGACCCCGACGTCGACGCTGCCGCTCTCGAGCAGGCAAAGAAGTGCAACTGCACCACCTCTCCGTCCTACAAGGCAGTCGAGTTCGCGGAGCTGCTTGTTGACACCGTCAACTGCGCCGATTGGGCATTCTTCGCAAAGAACGGCAACGATGTTACCACCGCCGCCATAATGACCGCAAGAGCCCATACCCACCGCAAGAAGATAATCTTCATCAACGGCTTCTATCACGGTATTTCGCCCTGGACCCAGAAGGTCGACTATCCCGGCGTTATCGAAGAGGACGTTGCAAACAACATCTATATAGACTGGAACGATATCCCCGCGCTCGAGAGAGTTATCGCCGAGAACGAGGGCGAGATAGCCGCGTTTATCTCGACTCCCTATCTCCACGGCAACTTCTTTGACAACCAGCTTCCCGCAGACGGCTACTGGCAGAAGGTTCGTGAGCTCTGCACAAAGAACGGCATCGTCCTCATAGTCGACGACGTCCGCGCAGGCTTCCGTCTTGATATCGCCGGCAGTGACCACTTCTACGGCTTCGAGGCAGACCTTATCTGCTTCTGCAAGGCTCTTGCAAACGGCTGGAACGTCTCCGCTCTTTGCGGCAAGGAGTTCCTCAAGAGCTCTATCAGCAGCCTGTCCTATACCGGCAGCTACTGGCTCAGCGCAATCCCGTTCGCAGCGGGTATTGCCTGCATCAACAAGATGAAGAAGCTCAACACTCCCGCCATCTTCCGCGAGAAGGGTCTCAAGGTCGGCGAGGGTCTCAAGGCTGCTGCCGCGAACAACGGCTTCCATCTTGTAGTCTCCGGCGAGCCGTCGCTGTTCTATCTGCGCCTTGCCGATGACGATTCCCTCATGCTTCATCAGGAGTGGATCGCCGAGATGGTCAAGCGCGGCATATTCCTTACGAGCCACCATAACCATTTCCTCAATGCGTCCCTGACCGATGAGGATATTGCTCACACCGTTGATGTTGCAGAGGATGCATTCAACACCCTTCGCAAGAATCACCCCGAGCTTGCCTGATTTTTCCCAAAAAAACCTCCGTCCTGTCTTTACAAGACGGGGGTTTCTGTGCTATTATATATGCATATGAGATAAAAATGACTTTGTGCGCGCTTAAAGCTTTGGATATTTTGACGTTCGGAGTGATTTTTGCCGTGCACGGGTCATATACTTCATCCGGCGTTATTTCCCGGGTAAAAGAGAAGCTTTGTGAGTTACGGGGGTACCCGCTTATTCACTCAGACGATAAAAAATGTTTTCTGTAAGGAGGAAATGTAAATGCCATTATCAAAGCAGGAATGGTTAGCGCTCGAAAAGAAGGCTCATGAGCTGCGCAGACTTTGCCTCGACACCACATACTGGGCGGGCAGCGGTCATATCGGCGGCGGCATGAGCGTCATGGATATGCTTACCGTTCTCTACCACAAGTACATGAGACTCGACGTCAAGAACCCCAAGTGGGAGGACAGAGACCGTTTTATCCTCAGTAAGGGTCACGCGGGTATAGCTTACGCTCCCGTGCTCGTCGATTTCGGCTGGAACGATCCCGAGCAGCTCAAGACCTTTAACCACACGAACTCGAAGATGGGCATCCACCTCGACTCGAACAAGGTTATCGGCGTTGACGCTTCCACCGGTTCTCTCGGCCACGGACTTCCGATAGCAGTCGGAACCGCTCTTGCCGCAAGAGTTCTCGGCAAGGATTACAAAACATACTGCATCCTCGGCGACGGCGAGTGCGACGAGGGTTCAAACTGGGAAGCAGCCATGGCGGCCTCCAACTTCAAGGTCACCAATATGATCTCCTTCGTCGACCGCAATAAGTGCATGATCGACGGCGAGACCGAGAATGTCATGAAGCTTGAGCCCTTCGCCGACAAGTGGCGCTCCTTCGGCTTCATCGTCAAGGAAGTCGACGGACACAACATCAAAGAGCTTTGCGACGCTATCGACTTTGCTCTTGAGAACAAGACCGATTCTCCCGTCATGATAATTGCCAACACAATAAAGGGCGCCGGCATCGACTTCATGGAGGGCAACTATCGCTGGCACTACGGCGCAATTGACGAAGAGAAGTACAAGAAAGCTATAGAGAGCCTCGATAAGTACTATGAGGCACGCAAAGCAAGAGCAGAAAAGGAGGGCGAATAATTATGGCAGGCGGAATGACCTATACAGCCGTTGAATCAACCGCTCTTTCTACCGCGGAATATTACGGCAAGACCCTTGTTGAGCTCGGCGCGGAGCACCCCGAAGTTGTTGCGCTGACCGCTGACCTCGGCAAATCAACAAAGATCGGTATGTTCGGTGAGGCTTATCCGGACAGATTCTTCAACGTCGGTATCGCAGAGCAGAATATGTTCGGCGTCGCCGCAGGTATGGCAAGAGCAGGCCTCGTGCCGTTCCTTTCGACCTTCTCGGTTTTCGCTTCTCTCAGAAGCGCCGACCAGCTTCACACCGACATTTGCTATCAGAATGTCAACGCTAAGGTTATAGCTACCCATTCGGGTACTTCGTTCGGCCAGGCGGGCTCGACCCACCACGCTATCTGCGACCTCGCAGTTACCCGCGCTATGCCCAACCTCACCGTTATCTGCCCCGCAGACGGTATGGAGACTGTCAACGCAGTCCGTGCGGCATATGAGACCCCCGGCCCGTTCTATATCAGAATCAACAGAGGCTTCGACCGTGTCCTCTATGAGAACACCGATTACGGCTTCGAGCTTGGCAAGGCTGTCACTCTTAAAGAGGGCACCGATATCACCGTTATCGCTTGCGGCTCCTGCGCATTCCAGGCTCTTCAGGCGGCTAACTTCCTTGAGAGCTCCGACGGCCTGAAGGTCAGAGTTCTCGATATGCACACCATTAAGCCCATCGACCGCGAGGCTATCCTCAAGGCCGTTATGGACACCCGCCGCATAATCACCGTTGAGGATCACAACGTCATCGGCGGTCTCGGCAGTGCTGTTGCAGAGGTTGTTGTTGAATCCGGTAAGGGCTGCGCATTCAAGCAGCTCGGTATCCAGGATAAGTTTGCTCCCATCGGACTGCATGAGGACATCATGTCCATGCTCGGTATCGACTCGAACGGTATCGTTGAGGCTGTCCGTGAGGTCATGGGCAAGGACTTCGAGCTTGATGACGATTGGGACGACGAGGTGTAATAGCTTCGCCCGTATCCCGATAAGGAAAGGAATGATTATATGGCATCAAGAGATGAGATTTTTACAAATAAACTTTTTCTCAACGCTGTCCTTCCGCTCATCAAGGTAATTGCAAGCGACGTTCCCTCGCTCGCAAAGAAGTTTGAGCACGCGCACGGCGTTATGCAGGTCAGTGCTCTCGATCCCGACAGCCCGGACGGCAAAGTGGCTACCCATTTCGTAGTCAACTGCGGCGAGTGGCTCGTTCACAACGATAAAGTGGACACCGCTCCCCACATCGAGCTTGAGTTCAAGAGCATTGAGGCGATGAACGCATTCTTCAAGGGCAAGATGAGCCTTTCGACTCTGCCCAAGATGAAGGGTATTGCAAAGCATCCCGGCCTGTTCGCCTCGTTCATGGCAGTGCTGCTGAAGATGTCCTCTCTGCTTACCGCAAAGGGCATCCCGGAGGACGAGGACACCAAGGCTCTGCTCGTCAAGTGCTACTTCTACCTGCTTTCGAGCGGTATCAGCCAGCTCAACAAGCTCGGCCATCCCGATGTTCACGATTGGGCGCTCAAGAGCCCCGACCGTGTCTATGCGTGGGCTGTCAACGGCCACGATGAGCTTTCGGCTTATCTGCGCATAAAGGCGGGCAAATCGAGAGCCGGCAGAGGCGTTTACAAGAGAGCTATGCCTTTCTTCACCCTCCGCTTCGATTCTCTCGACAGCGCGCTGGGCATCCTGCTCGGTCTTGACGATATGCTTGACTCCGCGAAGAAGGGCAAGCTTATCATGGAAGGCGCACCCGAGTTCGGCGCTCAGATCGGCGAGTATATGCTCACCGTCGCCGGATTCATCCAGTAAGAGAAAACATAATGAAAATTCCGCCGTGTCTTAGGATGCGGCGGTATTTTTATGCTCATAACATAATTTCAAGTACAAATATCCGCTTCTCCGTTCAAAGGTGATAAAAAACGAAAACTTTTCAGCGATTTAAACGGAAAAAGCTTGCAAAACGGAGGAAAAAGCTCTATAATTTTAAGCATAGCAACCGTGTTAATATTCGCATAAGCCAATAAGCTGCCGCGACATACAATGCGGACTTGCACTTTTTTCAAGGAGGAACCGAAAAAAATGAAATACGCACTTGTGAACGGCATCATTCTCAACGGTACTCAGGATATGGAGCCTCAGTCCGGCAAGATAATTCTTGTCGATGGCGAGAAGATAGCCGCCATTGTTGACGGGAACGCGGACATCTCCGGATATGAAAAGATAGACCTCGGCGGAAAATATATAATGCCCGGTCTTATCAATATGCATCTCCACCTTCCCTCGAGCGGCAAGCCGAAGAAGAAGGAGTCCGACCCGAAGAAGCTCGTTAAGATAATGACGAGCAACAATCTTTTCCGCAAGATAATCAAGGCCGTCTGCCGCAGCGCAGCTCAGATGCAGCTCAACAGCGGAGTTACGACCATAAGAACCGTCGGCGGAGTTGAGAACGCCGATTCGAGCATCCGCGACGATATAAACGCCGGCAAGACAGTCGGCCCGAGAATCCTCGCCGCAAATATGGCTGTCTCCGTCCCTGACGGACACATGGCGGGCTCACTCGCATATATAGCCGAGAGCCCGGAACAGGCGAGAGATTTTGTTGCGAAAATCGCCGAGGATAAGCCCGACCTCATAAAGCTTATGATAACCGGCGGCGTGCTTGACGCAAAGGTCAAGGGCGAGCCGGGTGCGCTGAAAATGCCGCCCGAGGTAGTCAAGGCTGCGTGCGACGAGGCGCATAAGCGCGGACTCATAGTAGCCGCCCACGTCGAAAGCCCCGAGGGCGTGCGCGTTGCGCTTGAAAACGGCGTGGACACTATAGAGCACGGCGCGAAGGCGGATGACGAGATAATCTCGCTCTTTAAGGAGAAGCACGCGGCTCTCATTACGACGCTCTCTCCCGCGCTTCCATTTGCGCTGTTCGACCGCTCCGTAAGCCACGCCACCGAGCTTTCGCAGTTCAACGGCAAGGTGGTCTTTGAGGGCATAATCGACTGCTCCGAGAAGTGCCTTGCAAACGGTATTCCCGTCGGACTCGGAACCGATACCGGCTGCCCGTTCATCACCCACTACGATATGTGGAGAGAGATTGTCTATTTCCACAAGTACTGCGGCGTGTCGAATAAGTTTGCGCTCTATACCGCTACGAAGAGGAACGCCGAGATAGCGCATATCGATGATATCACCGGCACCGTCGAGCCCGGAAAGTGCGCGGATCTTATCGTTACGGAGAAAAATCCTATCGACGACCTCACCGCTCTTCGTGACGTGAAGATGGTCATGGCGAGAGGAAAGCTCATCCGCGAGCCCAAGGTCAAGAAGTACGAGAACGTTGAGCGCGAGCTTGATAAGTTCCTTTAATAGCAATACCGTTTTTTAATGAGGGGAAAGATATAAAGTGAATTCTATAATAGTTTCGGCTTTCGGCGCGTTTACCGCACTGCTGCTGGTGTTCGCCATCTCGGAGATACTGGCAAAGGTGACAAAGGGCTGGGTACCCTCGGTGCTTGTCATCATGATACTTATGCTTGTCGGCTTTTCTACGGGGCTTTTTCCGAAGACGATAATAGACGACGCGGGCGTGTCCGATGCGCTGTTTAAAGTCGCCTGCGGTCTGCTCGTCACCCACCTCGGCACGCTCATAAGCAGAAAAGAGATGGCGGCGCAGTGGAAGACCGTCATAATTTCGCTCATGGGTGTCGCCGCGATAACGATAATATGCCTGACGCTCGGAACCGCACTCTTCGGCTTTGATAATGCGATCGCCGCAGCGCCTCCGCTCGCCGGCGGCGCAATAGCTACCGCGATGATGTCGAGCGCCGCTACGGAAGCGGGCAAGACCTCCGCGGCCCTTGTTGCGATAGTCTGCCTCTCCCTCCAGGGACTAGTCGGCTATCCGCTGACCTCGTTCTGCCTGAAGAAGGAGACGAGGAGGCTCACAAAGCTCTACAGAAACGGCGAATTCAAGGCCGCTACAGCCGCCTCCGAGGAGAAGAAGGACGAGAAAAAGAAGAGAGCCACAAGCACTACCATTATCCTTTTAAAGCTCGCACTTATCACTCTCGCCGCTTACTGGATAGATTATGTGACAAAGGGCTATGTCCCGATGTATGTTGTCTGCCTGCTGCTCGGCTTCGCCGCGCACGAGCTTAAGCTCGTTGAGACGGACGCCCTCCATGAGGCGAGCTCCTACGGCTTCGTTATGACCGTGCTTATGATGGGACTGTTCAAGACACTCGCAAGCTCCGGCACAGACGGCATCGCATCCGTTGTCGGCATATCGGCAGCGCTCGTCGTCTTTGCGACCGTAGCCATGGGACTCATGGCTTTGCTTGCAAGCAAGATTTTCAAGCAGTCGTTCTTCATGTGCTACGCGATAGTCCTCAACGCCTTTTCCGGCTTCCCGATTAATATGCTGATAACCACCGAGGCTATCAACATAAGCACCGAAGAGGGCGACGAGAGAGACAATATTACCGCCGAGATAATGCCCAAAATGCTCGTTGCGGGCTTCGTCTGCGTGACTATAGTCTCCGTTCTGCTCGCGGGAATACTTGTAAGATTCCTGTAATTTCAATTTACCGAAAGCTCCCGAGGCTAAACGGCCTTGGGAGTTTTTTGCAGCCGATACGCAGAAAAAACAGTAAAAATTTAAAGAATAACGATAAATATTTATTGACAATCTTGAATCGCCGTGCTACAATGACCTCGCAAACCAAGGAGAAGAGGTATGTGAAATGAAAGACGACAAGAAAATAAAAACAGAAAAAATAGTCCTCAACGGGCTTGTGATTGCAGGCATAGTGCTGACGCTGCTTGCGGTTCTCGCTTCGCCTTTTATAATCGTTGCGATAATAAAAGCGGGCGAATTTTTGGCTCTGCCGCCCTATACTTGGATTCTGACCAGCGCTTCGGTCTATGTCTGCGCCGTGCCGTATCTGGCGGCACTTATTGAGCTGAAGCTCATCTGCTCGCGCATTTTCACCGACAAGGCATTTTCAATGGGAACGGCGAAAAAGTTCCGCAATATCGGAATATGCGCCTTCGCGGAGCTGCTGATATTTTCAGTCGACCAGGCGGTGCTCTGCTCGATGCTCGGCATCTATGAGCTTATGGGGTTTTATTATCTGCCTGTTTTCGTGTTCGTTTTCGTCTGCATCGTCGCGGGAGTTCTCGCTTTTGCGATGAGCGGCGTGTTCAAGCGCGCGGCGGATATAAAAGAAGAAAACGACGGGATATTTTAACGGGGTGACGGCATGATAGTTATAAATTTGGATGTTATGATGGCAAAAAGAAAAATGTCGCTCACCGAGCTTGCCGACAGATTGGGCATGACGATGGCGAATGTTTCGAATTTCAAGAATCATAAGGCAAAGGCTTTTCGCTTCTCGACTCTCGATGCCCTCTGCGAGATTCTCGACTGCCAGCCGGGCGACCTGCTCGAATATGTACCGGGGGAGAGTGAAAAAGAATGAAAAAGCTTAAAATGATTTCTCTGATATCGGCGGCGCTTATGCTCGCGTTTTCGCTTTCCGCCTGCGTTTTCAAGAGCGGAGATCCCGTCATAGCCTCGCTCGGCAAGGCGATGTCGGTGCAGCGCTACAGCTGCGCGGGCTTCGGGGATTCGACGGACTTCGGGATATACACCTTTCCCGGCGCGAGCCCCGGGAAGAGCGAATATTTCAAGCCCGTGACCGCCGAGAGCAAGACGGAACTTCTCGGATATATAGATGAGTTTGAGCAGGTTATAGACTCTCTGCGCGACGGCGACGAGGGTGCCGACCTTGTGAACAATTACCGTTTTTCGCGCGACGATATCGACGAGAGCGACTATCTCTATATTTACGACCGCGAAGGCAAGCCGATAGGCGACGGAGCCTATTCAAAATACGATTATTACAACGTCTACTTCTTTGATTCGCAGACGACGACCCTGTATTATTTCCACAGTAATATATAAGAGGAAAAATGATTGCAGCTTTCAAGGCGCTTTCTGCATTTTCACGGTTGAAAAATATTTGAGAATGCATTAAAATAGATATAGAATCTATGAGGAGGGCGGACTATGGAAAGCTTCAGACATATGCCTCTTGAAAACATACAGAACTGCCGCGACCTCGGCGGATATCCGATAAAGGGCGGCGGCTTCACGAAATACGGCAGACTTCTGCGCTGCGGCAGACCGCGCGCCTCAACGCCGAACGACATGGAGTTCTTCCGCGACTACGGGATAAAGAACGTATTCGACCTGCGCGGCGATTCCGAGGCGATAACCATGCCGTCGGAGTTTGAAAATCAGCCCGGAATCAACTACTATCATTTCTCTCTGCTCGAAATAAATCCTGCCTCGCCGCATATGGAGCTGACTATGCCCGAGATATATGTGACGAGCCTGAGCGAGTGCAAGGGCAACTATGCGCGCCTCTTTTCCGAGCTGTCGCGCGTCGACGCGCCGTCGATGTTCCACTGCTTCCTCGGCAAGGACAGAACAGGCATAACCGCCGCGCTGATACTGCATCTGACGGGCGTATACTTCGAGGATATCGTTGCGGATTACCGCCTGTCCTCGAGCTATCTCGAGCCGTTTTATCGCAGGGAGATAGAGAAGAAAACGGGGCTCGTCTGGGAGAGCGATATGTCGCATCTCGGCGCCCCGGCGGAGAATATAACCGCCGTGTTCGAGTATCTTTTCCGCCGCTACGGTTCGGTCGAGGACTATTTCATCTCCGCGGGACTCACAGCCGACGAGATAGACGCGGTAGGCAGAATACTGAAATAAATTTATTCTTATGACTAACAAAAACCCTCCGTTCGGCAGTGCCGTCGGAGGGTTGATGTGTTCTTATGTTGATTACAGCGATGCGAGGAAGGTGTCGGTGTCGGTAATCTCGGCATCGTAGGTGCCCTTGAGATAGCTCAGGCCGTACTCATAGTCCTCTGCGGTGAAGGAATTGGTTGCGTCCTTAATAGCAACAACGTCATAGCCGAGCTGATATGCGTCGGCGGCGGTGTGGCGCACGCACATATGAGTGTGCAGACCGGTCAGAACAACGGTGTTGACGCCGAGCTCTCTGAGGAGAAGGTCAAGGTCGGTGTGGAAGAAACCGCTGTAGCGTCTCTTGGGAACAATGTAGTCGCTCTCGCAAACTTCGAGCTCGGGGATAACCTTTGCTCCCTCGGTGCCCGCTATTGCGTGGTCGCCCCAGAACTTGAGCTCGTGGTCAATGCCCTTGAGGTGAGCGTCGTTGCAGAAAATGACGGGGATGTTCTTCTCTCTCGCACCTTTGACGAGCTCTGCAGTCTTGGGGACTATCGCAAGACCTCTGTCGCACTTGAGCGCGCCGGTTACGAAATCGTTGAGCATATCAACGACGAGAATCGCATACTTCTTTTCCATGATATTTTACAGCTCCTTATATTTATTGATTAAATTATACCGATTTAAAATGCGGGTGTCAATGGCGGGAAGTACAAATAAACTCCGCTTTTTATGTCGGCGTTTGTGGGATATAATCTATAAAGAGTAAATCTGCGCGAATTTCTCAAAAAACGGAGATTTTGCCCCGCGGACAAAAACATACTCGAAAAGATAATAAGCCCGCATAAAGAAAAGTCACGGCTTTGATACCGTGACTTTTTATAATTATCCGAATTTGCGCTTTGCCGCGAAATAATATATGTGTTTAAAACGACGTAACAGCATAAACTTAATCTTGTTGCGGAAGCTGATGTGCTTGTTAAAATATATTTTGCCTACATATTTCTTTAGGCAGTCCGCAGAAAAAAACTCTGTTTCCTCATAGCTTCTGCCGAACTTGATGCCGGCGTCCATTATGACAAAAACCGAATTCAACAATTCTTTGACGGCGATATCATTCAACTCCCTGTCGTCGGCGGTGAGCGTGACAAATTTTTCGTGATTACTTATAAATTCGTCGCCCCAATAGGATGAGGAATTCAGGGTAGATTGAGGATTTGCGCGGTTATAATGATATAGCATATCCGGAATATAGCGGCATTTGGCAGCTTTTTTGGAGACATCAAAATTAAATTTTGTGTCCTCGCATAAATGCATCTCGGGATCGAAGCTAGAAATAATATCTTTCTTATAAATTTTATTCCACAGACAACCGTTCAAAAAGCCGCCGTCCAGTACGTTTTTTGAAAACTCACGCGCAGAGCAGACGGAATCAAAGGCGGGATATTCGTTTTCCCCGTCCTCAAGATGCATAACAAAGCCGCATATAACAATGTCATAATCATCTTTTTGCATTTCGGCAAACATAACGGAATACATTTCTCGGCTCAGCCAATCGTCGCTGTCAACAAAGCTTATGTATTTGCCAGAAGCGGATTGAATTCCGCAGTTGCGTGCCGAGGATGCGCCGCCGTTTTCTTTGTGTATAACTTTTATACGTCCGTCGTTCATAGCGTAGTTATCACATATTGTACCGGAACTGTCGGCCGAACCGTCATCGATAAGAATAAGCTCAAAATCGCGGAAGGACTGTTCTGTTATGCTGTCAAGGCAGTTGCAAAGATATTTTTCGGAGTTATATACGGGTACGATTATGCTTAATGTCGGGTGAGTTGCTGACATATAGTGCCGCTCCTTTCCTCTTATGTGGTTACAGTTATTATTGTATCATTGCAAAGCAAATTTTTCAACAAAAATTAATTGAAAGCTTTTTCAGTGTATTGACACGAGCCAAAGCAAATTTTTTGATTTGGGATTGCAAATGTGGTATAATTATAGGGATATGAATGCAGAAAGAGGTTTTATTATGCAGCTTGTTCTTCCGTTTGAACATATGGCAAAGGCGGCGCAGTATATGGAGCCGTCGGTTTTTGAATATGTCCGCGAGGGTGAGATAGAGAGCTTCGAGAGCTTTGAAAAGTTCGATTTCCTCGCCTTTGACTGGTACGATGTCCACAGCAAGCGCACCGAGGACTATAAAATGCTCGCCTATGTCAGCCGCGAGAATCTGATAATTTTCACAGAGGGCGCGGCGGACGACACGGCAAAGAAGATAATGGACGGGCTCGCGGCGGAGAATCCGGAGCTCAGATCCGAGCAGCTGCTCTACAGATTCTTTGTCCGGCTTTTAAACGGCGATATGGACTGCCTCTCGAGGCTCGAGAATGAAATAGACGAATACGAAAATGTCTATCTTTTCAAGAGTGAGTCCGGCAAGGATGTCTTCGAAAAGCTGTCCGCCTGGCGGCGCGAGCTGCTGAGAATAAAGCGCTACTATGAGCAGCTGACTTTGATTTTTGACGAAGCTTCTGCGAACGACAATTCCGTATTTTCGAACTCTGCGGCGAAACGCTTCGCCATTCTCAAGAATCGCACCGACCGCTATCTCCAGACGGTGCAGAACCTGCGCGATGTTATTGAGCATCTTCAGGAGGAGTATCAGGCGCAGCTGTCTATCCAGCAGAACGATCTGATGAAGCTTTTCACGGTTGTTACCGTTATCTTTCTGCCGCTTACTTTGCTCACGGGTTGGTACGGCATGAACTTTTCCGGTATGCCGGAGCTCAACTGGGAATATGGATATCTTGTGATAATTGTCGTGAGTATCGTGGTGCTCGTTGCGCTGATACTGTTCTTCCGACGGAAGAAGTGGCTTTGAGATTTTGAAAAATTTTTGATTTGCCTATTGACAGGGTAGGCAATATGTGCTATATTGTATCCAACATACCGCCGAGGTAGGCGTATGAAAGGAGAGAATGTTATGAAAAAGATCGCCATGAACCGAATGAACCGCTGTAGTTGCGCCTGTTGTCAGTGCGCGTGTTTCGTCATGCCTTTTTCCGATATGTCCTCCAGATGCGGGTCGTTGAACTGATCCGAAAAAACGGCTTTTGACCGGGGACACTCATCGGAGTTCCCCGGGTTTTTTATTGCGCCGCGGAACTCAGAATCTTAACTAACTAACTTCAAAGGAGCAATTTATTATGTCAAAGATTTATACCTCAGCAGACCAGCTTATAGGAAAGACCCCTCTTCTCGAACTGACCCACATTGAAAAGGAATACGGGCTCAAGGCCAAGGTGCTCGCAAAGCTCGAATATTTCAATCCCGCGGGCTCCGTCAAGGACAGAGTAGCCAAAAAGATGCTTGACGACGCGGAGGCGGCGGGCAAGCTCACCCCCGAGTCCGTTATTATCGAGCCGACCTCCGGCAACACCGGAATAGGGCTTGCGTCAGTCGCCGCCGCGCGCGGCTACCGCATAATCATAGTTATGCCCGAGACCATGTCCGTCGAGCGCCGCCAGCTGATGAAGGCATACGGTGCCGAGCTTGTGCTCACCGACGGCACAAAGGGTATGAAGGGCGCGATAGAGAAGGCCGATGAGCTTGCAAAGGAGATACCGAACAGCTTTATTCCCGGTCAGTTTGTTAACCCCTCGAATCCCAAGGCTCACTATGAGACAACGGGCCCCGAAATTTTTGAGGATACCGACGGAGAGGTCGATATCTTCGTCGCGGGAGTGGGCACGGGCGGCACCGTTACGGGCATCGGCGAATACCTGAAAGAGAAGAAGCCGAGCGTAAAAATAGTCGCGGTCGAGCCGGAGAGCTCGCCCGTGCTTTCCAAGGGCGTGGCGGGCGCGCATAAGATACAGGGTATCGGCGCGGGCTTTGTGCCCGAGGGGCTCGACACGAAGGTATACGATGAAATAATCCCCGTGAGCAACGAGGCAGCGTTCGAGACGGGCAGGCTCATAGGCAGGAGCGAGGGAGTGCTTGTCGGCATATCCTCGGGAGCCGCCGCCTATGCCGCCGTTGAGCTTGCAAAGCGCCCGGAGAACGCGGGCAAGACGATAGTTGTGCTCCTGCCCGATACGGGTGACCGCTACCTGTCAACTCCGCTTTTCGGAGACTGATAAATAAATTTTCCCGTCCCGCAGCACCCGAGATGCTACAAGAATTGTAATTTTCAGATGCTGCGGGGTATCGGCTCCGGCTGCTTTGTCGGGGCTTACAGGCTTTTTTGAAAGGAATAATATGACCTTTACTCCCGATAACCCGCGCCGCAAGGCACTCGTCGCAATGAGCGGCGGAGTGGACTCGTCCGTTGCCGCCTATCTCGCGGCAGAGAGCGAGCTTGACTGCATCGGCGTAACGATGAAGCTCTTTGATAATGAGGACGCGGGGATAAGCCGCGAATTAGATGCGAAAAACTTCAATTTTATCGCCTTTGACGACCCGCCCGCGGAGTTTCGCGCGAGCGCGAGGGTCAGATACAGGCAGGCGGAACAGCCCGCAACGGTGAGAGTTACGGGCAAAAACACGGTGCATATAATTTTTGACGAGCCGCAGAGAGCAATAACCAAGGGTCAGGCTGTTGTTGTCTATGACGGAGATACGGTTATCGGCGGCGGAGAGATCTGCTGAGCGCAAAACGGAGGAATTTTTATGATGATATCAACGCGGGGACGCTATGCCCTGAGGGTGCTCGTAGACCTTGCGGAGCACGGCGGCGGTCTTGTGCCGATGAAGGATGTCGCGGCGCGCC
>ENA-OPCY01001080-OPCY01001080.1-human-gut-metagenome-genome-assembly--contig:-NODE-1080-length-16912-cov-2.107196_pt1 | contig 16912 bp, 9 predicted proteins | sample MGYA00241568_ERZ501487 | MGnify/ENA primary metagenome ERZ501487 (study PRJEB25962, sample SAMEA2042574) | human gut metagenome | biome: human gut; feature: human-associated habitat; material: faeces... | reverse complement strand
ACCTCCTTTATTTTTTTGCAGAACATAATCTAAATACCTTACATATCCGACAAATTCTGACGGTAATGATATAAAAAAACAGTCGCCGTGGTCTTGGCGACTGGGAGTTTACAACTGCAACATAACAGCATGATGCTTTTAGCAAAATACCTGAACATAACATCATCTCCCAGTCATTAGACTAGGAGAAGCGTTTTTTGATTTCGGTCTGTCTTCTCTAATTCAGACCGTATGTTGAGGGATTGTAAAGTCCCAGCTCACTTTTGAGCCGACTTCATATTAACAACGTGTAATAAAATGTCAAAAGAAATGATTAAATTTATGCTGGGGAAATATTATTTCTTTTAAGAAATATGATGTATGTTTATTATATTTCTTACAGCAAACCTCAAGTTCACTTAGTGGTGAAGATAAAAGTATTCCATGACATCCTTTTGCGCTAATGCGTATAGACAAACCATAGGTTTCCAGCAGATTAATTTCGTCTGTTTACGGGGAATATTTACTGTTGAATAAGATACTGAATATAAATTGATACTTAAGCTACTTTATCTAAGGTTTTTACATCCAAAATGTTATCCTCAATAATAGCGTCTTTGATGTCGTAGTTTTTATCAAGCATAGCAATTAAACAGCGACCGATGTGATAACTTAAATTAACAGGTACTGCATTACCGATTTGTTTGTATTGAGCCCCCATAGATCCTTTAAATTCCCAAGTATCTGGAAAAGATTGAATCCTTGCATATTCTCTAATAGTCAATGGCCGAGTTTCTTCTGGGTGACATCGTTCTGTTTGTTTTTGTGCCGGTGCACAGGTTAGAGTTAGGCTGGGTTCATCCCAGGAAAGACGTCTTGCCATACCTGTTTTTCCTCCAGAAAGGTAAAAACTTCCTTTCATATATTCTTTTTGTAACCCTATCGGAAGATCTCGCCAGTATCCTCCCTCTGGAACCTGTGAGAGAATCTCAGCTTTTCTTTTAGGGTAGCTTTGTCCTTCAGATTTTGGGCAATTTTTTAATGCTGATCTTAAAGAAACGGTATAATTTTTTTCTTTGGGAAAAATGAAAGGTATATCTAAGTCTTTTCTAATTCCAATTATAATTAATCGCTCTCTTTTTTGAGGGACATCCAAATATTGTGCTCTAAGTACTTTATATCTTACATTATAACCAAGTTCCGTTAAAGTATTTACCATAGTTTGAAGCGTTCTGCCGTTATCGTGTTTTAATAATCCTTTGACGTTCTCACCAACAGCAATTTTGGGCATGGTTTCTTTAACACAACGAGCAAATTCAAAAAATAAGGTTCCTCTTGTATCTTCGAATCCCATACTTTTTCCAGCATAGCTGAAAGCTTGACATGGAAAACCGGCCTGAACGATGTCGACCTTATTTTTCCAAGATGTAAAATCTACATTATGGACATCAGCATGAATGATGTTTGTACCTTTAGGGAAATTATGTTTTAATGTTTCTATGCAGTTTTTATCAAATTCATTTAACAATACATGGTGAATACCAGCATTTTCAAAGCCTAAAGCTGTTCCTCCGGCTCCAGCAAATAATTCTATTGCAGTATAAGGGGATGGTGTTTTGTTTTTTAATACTTTAAATTCTGCTTCAGATTTGTCATTTAGTTTTTTTAGAAGTGCTTTTACTTCGTCTTCATCAAAGATTCTATGGTTTTTATCCGATCTTTCTGCTTTTATCAGGCCTTTTTTCTCCCATCTTCTGATTGTATCGATTGAAAGATTAAGTTTTTGGCTAACTTCATGGATAGATAACTGCATTGTAACACTCCTTGATTCAATAAAAGAACCATAAAATAACCCTTGCATATATGCAAGGGTTATTAGAATAGCTGTAGATAAGTTAAAATATCGTTATTGATTATATTTTTCTTCTATTTCTGTAGATAGCTGCCTAATTACATTATTTAATAATTCGGTTCCATCAACTTCTGTTGCAATAGACGCAATCTCGTTTATTAATTCATTATAAAAATTTGGGTCTCCGGTTAAGTGGTGCCAAAAATCTTTACCTGCATAAACTGGATGTGATGCGTCAATAGTTTTATAGCTTGCTGACAAGTCTTTATCAGATCCATAAAAAATGCCAACAATGCAATCTATATCAGCATTAAATTCTCGTAAACCATTAGTACGGGCTATACGACGAATAGATTCAAAATGATTTTTAATGGTTGTGATATCATCGTTATTAATGGTGTTAGGCCCAGCTTTTATCTGGCAATATTTACGCCGTCCATCAAGTTGATCGACAAATTCAATGTCTATGCCAGGAGTTGTAGATGCAAAACCACTAAGTACATCTTTGCAAAAAGCCTGCATTTGTGTACCGAACGTAGTGTTTATTGAGGTACCTAAAACCCTAGGATATACTAAAGCTTTTGCTATGCTAGAAGCGTCACAATTACCAAAAGCAAAATTTGCTAGATATTTTTCTAAAAAAGGATTCGGTTGGAATGCTGACAGTTTACCTAATTTTTCGGTATTTCTTTTATGATTATCAACAATCTTTTCTCTAAAAAAATCTTTTGCTTTTGCTAGTATTTCTCTTTTTTCTGCCTCGGTCATAGCTAGTTCCTATATTGTTTTTGCTAATATATGGCGATTATACTAGCGATTCCTAAAAACACAATCATTAAATTAGTTAAAGTAAAAGTTATTGACTCTTTAGCAAGCATACAATATAAAAAATATCAGTAAGCATTGATTTGGGAATATAAAAATGAATGAAAATCAAGTTAAAGGTGGAAAAACAAGGGCAAAAAAATTATCGGCAGAACAGCGCAGAGAGATAGCTTCAAAAGCAGCACAATCAAGATGGCAAAAAAGTGCTACTAATGAAAGCAATTTTTCTAAAGCTTTGTATACAGGCGTGCTTCCTATTGGAGATGTTGAAATCGATTGTGCTGTATTAGATGATGGCAGAAGAGTCTTAACAGCAACTTCTATATTCAATGCTTTTGATCGAACAAGAAAAGGTATGAATTCAAGACTTGAAATAGATGGAAAAAGAATACCTCCTTTTTTAGCGGCAAAGAATTTAGAAAAATATATAACACCTGAGGTTGTTGAGAAAGCAATACCAATCACTTATGTAGATGGGAATGTAGATAAAACAGGTTATTTGGCAAATATATTGCCAAAAATGTGTGAGGTTTATCTTAATGCTCGTAGAGATAATCAGTTAGCAGATTCACAAAAAAAACTTGCTGAAAAGTCTGAAATCCTATTAATGGCCTTTGCTCAAGTTGGTATAGATGCATTAATTGATGAAGCAACCGGCTATCAATATGACAGAAAACACGATGCATTGAGAATATTGTTAGCAAAATATATTGAAGAGGGGTTGCAAAAATGGATTAAAACATTTCCGGATGCTTTTTTTGCAGAATTAGATCGGCTTTATAATAATGGAATAACTATTTCTCGTAAGAGACCAATGTATTATGGAAACTTTATAAACAAATATGTGTATGAGCCGATAGAACACGGATATATAAAAGAAGAGCTTAATAAGAAGAATATAAAGAAAGATGGGAAAAGGATAGCCCAATTTCATAGGTGGTTAACTGAAGAAGGAAGAAATATCCTTATTTTACAGATTGGTAGGGTTTCAGCTCTTATGGAGATTAGTAAAAATATAGAGGCATTTAAAAGAAAAGTTGAAAAACAAAAGGAAATCTCTGTAGCTCCGTATCTATTTGAAGAGATGAATGAAATTGAATAAGTTTCATTCTCTTATGGGGGTGCATCATTAAGGGATTCCTACTAATGGGCAGAATATTTGAGGTTTAGATTTTTTCGAAGATAATGTGGAACGGATTATTAATAATATGGATGATATTGTGAAATATGTGCGTTTTCCAGACTGGCAGGATACAACAACCGGAAAACAAGAGATCAAAAAAGCCTTACGTAGTATCATCTGGATAAAATATAAAATAAAAGATAAAGACGTCTTCGATAAGGCATATCAATACATTGAGCAATATTACTAAATAAATTAAATGTTTAGTTTGATCATATTAGAAGTAGGGTAATGGTGTTTTTATGGAGTTAACAGATCTTATTCAACATATCACATTAAATGAACCGCATTTTATGTGGTTTCTTGGAGCTGGTGCTCCTAGATCAGCAGGATTGCCAACTGCTTATAATATTATTTGGGATCTGAAAAGAAGATATTATGCATTACATGAAAATGTAGATATTTCAGAATTAGATATTACTAATGAATTTGTGCGAAAAAAGATTCAATTATATATGGATAATCGTGCCTTCCCTAAGGAAGATGCTGCTGAAGAATATTCTTTTTACTTTGAAAAAATTTTTGGTACAAATTATGATGAGCAGCGTCAATACTTGAAACGTCAATTGATAGATCAGCAATATCAGCCAAATATTGGTTATCGTATTTTGTCTGCTCTTCTTAAGATAAATAAAACAAAATTAGTTTTTACAACAAATTTTGACAATATGCTTGAAACCGCTTATTCTAATATTACCTCTTCGCATCTTAACTGTTATAATCTTGAAGGTTCTGAGGCAGCAGTAAATGCTTTAACGGATTCTAGTTTTCCTTTTTGCGTTAAATTACATGGAGATTTCCAATATAAAAGTATTAAAAATCTTGAAAAAGATTTGAAAAATAATGATGAAGAGCTAGAAAAGTGTTTTATTTCTGCCGCAACTAGATTTGGAGTAATTGTAACGGGTTATAGTGGTCGTGATGAAAATGTCATGATGATGTTCAATAAAGCTCTTGATGGAGTAAATCCCTTTCCTCGAGGACTGTTTTGGACAACTTCATCGAAAAATAATTGTCTTCTAAGTGTTAAACAATTAATAGAAAAAGCTCAAGCTAAAGGTGTTCAAGCAGAGATCGTAGAAGTAAATACATTTGATGATTTATTAATTAGATTGTGGAAACAAACAGAAGATAAACCTAAAGAATTGACAGATAAGATTCAAATAAAACAACTACAAGAGCAAGAACAGGTGATAAATCTATCGAAAGAATATAATTTTCCGCTAATTCGTTTGAATGCCTTTCCAATAATAAAATTACCATCAACATGTTTAAAAATATGTAATAGCAAATTTAAAACCTTTCAAGAGCTTCAAATTAAAGCAAAAGCAGTCAAAACATCTGCTATATTTACTAAAACGGCATCTGTTTTAGCATGGGGTGATGAAAATAATATAAAGAAAGTTATTTCCGAAATTTCAGAAGTAAAAGTTGAAAATTTATCTGAAGATCTTATTAGGTCCAGTACGCTTCTTAATAATTTTGTATATAGAGCTCTCGCATACGGGCTAAGCAAAAATCTTCCACTTATTATAAGGCAACGAAAAAATAATTTTTATTTGATTGTTGATTATAAATCGAAAGAAATTGCAAAATTATCAGAATTAAAAAAAATAACTAAGGAATTAGGTGGTTTTAATAAATATAGTTGGTCTGAATGTATAGAAATCAAGTTAGATTACAGGAATGATCAATTCTGGTTGGTTATTACACCAGATATATGGGTTGAACCTTATGACAAAAGAACAGAGATGACGGATTTTATTATAAATCGTAAAAAAAGGCGCTATAATCCAATGTATAATCAGTTGTTGGACGCTTGGAAAAATTTGCTGTTTGGAAAGGATATTAAAAGTTCTGTAAAAATTCGCCCATATGATTTTGATGATGATATTGCCAATCCTTGTTTTGTTATCTCTCCAATTACAGCTTTTAGTGGGAGACTTAAATGAGTAATTTACAATTTTCTCAAATTCCTCTTCATCAACATATTAATGAATCTGAATTGCTTTTTGCAAATAAAGGTACCTCTAATCACCCACTAAAAGGATTGTGCAAATATGGTCCTTATAGCTTAGATTTAAAATATCTATCTACAATATCTATTGCAACACTAACTATTTTTGAGCAGCAAAGTAAATTAGATAATCTTATCGAGGAACTTAATCAAACTCATGTTCCTGAAATAGCAAAAGATTATTATCCTACGTATGAAGGGTTTGATAAAGTATTTAAAACAAAGCTTATCAAAAGTAATGCCTTTTTTATTTTTAGCTCTGAAACTAACGATCTTGCAAAAAAAGGACATATTGAAGCATTAAAAGACGAAATTAAAAAGATGTTAAGTAAGATTTTTACGCAAAAACATAATTTTAATATCCTTTTTATTTACTTTCCAAAATCATGGGAGCACAGTTTTAGACCATTAGGATTTGATCTTCATAATTTTACAAAAGCGATTGCAGCTCCACTAGGGATACCGATTCAAATAATTACAGACAAAGCGCTTACACAAAAATGTAGAGCAAATGTTATGTGGGGTATAAGTGTTGCAATTTACGCTAAAGCAGGCGGAATTCCCTGGAAACTCAATATTTCTAGCAAAGATGAGGCTTTTATTGGTATTAGCTTCGCTTTAAAAAATACTACAGATGGTTCTTCTTATATTACTTGCTGTAGTCAAGTTTTTGATGCTAATGGTACAGGATTTGAATTTATTGCATATGATACGAAAGATTTTGAAATTGATGACATTAGCAAAAATCCATATTTAAAAGAACAAGAAATGATTGCGTTGATGTCTAAAAGTTTAGAAATTTATCAAAATACTCATATGGGAAAATGTCCTCGAAAAATAACAATTCACAAAAACATACCCTTTTCATCAGAAGAAGTGCAAGGATGTTTAGCGGCTTTTGGAGAGAATATAGAACTTGAACTTTTACAGATATGTAAATCAAATTGGAGAGGAATTAAAATTTCTTCCCCTAAATGCCCGGATAATTATTCTTGCGATAGAGGATCTTTTATTCCTCTGAGAAAAAATGAGTGTTTGCTGTGGATACAGGGAGTGGTATCAAATTTAGATGGTTCAAATAATAAACCGATTTTTAAAGATGCTACGTTTTCTTCTATAGCCAAACCTGTATTAATAAAAAGATTTTTTGGTAATTCTGGGTGGTATGAAGCATGCAATTCTATTTTAGGATTAACAAAAGTTGATTGGAATAATAATACATTATATAAGTCTGAACCTGTTACACTTCATTATTCACGCCTGTTTGCTAAAGTCGTTAAAGAAGTTCCAGAAATTGTTCGGCAAAAATATAGTTATCGCTTTTTTATGTAATCTTGTTATTAAACACATTTTATACTTTTCTATATTTGTATTAATTAACTAATTGAAAACAACAAATAAAGTAACTACTCAGAAGGAGTTTATTGCAAATTAAAAAAATATATTATACAATACAAAACAATTTTTACTAGAGGAACGCATATTGGAAATACTAAATGATTTTTTAAGCATATTTTTACAAAAGCGAAATCTTCCATATCCCGATGGGCGGATGCTGTATGCGTATCAAATGAATAGAAGTGAATATAATGATCTTCAAAATAAATTAAAAATTTGTTGTCAAAACTATTCTTTGGCGGAATTGTTAAAAAATAAATATTTTTCACGTTGTTTTGTTCTTTATGCTTCTGAATGGTGGAAGCGTGAGTATCAAGGAGGGGTGTGGTCTTGGGACCCTATATTTTCTTCTATCACAGAAGAAGAGCTAAAAATTCATCAGGTGGGCATAAGAAGCAGGGCTATTATAGAGGCTCTACAGTATTGGAAATATAATATCACCTTGGTGTCAGGTAAAAAATACTTAGGAGCCATCGTAGCTAATGGAGGTATTCCTTCTAAATTTATCCAAGCTGCTAGTAGAAATTCTCCTGTTGTAAGAATTCTTCAAAATACTATTAGGTTTGCTACAGAAAATACATCAAACGAACGAGAACTATTTACGTACGTAAAAAAATTACAAAAAATCCTTCCTGAAGCAATCAGAAAAGATGAAATTTGCGAATTGATCACAATTTTGGTATTAACGATTATCAAACTTAAGTCTGACTACAGTCTTCAAGACTATAAAAATCCAATACAAATGTTGAATCAACGTTGTCCTGATTGGAAATCTCAGTTTCCGCTTTTAATGGAAGATGCATCTATCGAGAAAATGTTAGGTGGCTTTGTTGAAGCAGCAAGCCGTTCAACAACAGGACGGGTAAAAGGTAAGATTCCAAGTGTAGAAAGAATATTAGATTTAGAAAATTCTAATAAGTTAAAGTTTAGTTTTATCTTTCCAGAATTTAATGTTGAAGCCACATATTTTTCTAAACATTTTGGGATAAGCGATATCAATATTTTACCTCAGACATTTTATATTAATAATTTAGATGATGACAATACAACTATAGCTATTGTCAACTTAATACTAGGCTCAAAACAAGAGTACAAAATAAGGCAATTTGAAGATCGTCTGGATGTCACCAATTCTGTTACGTTATTTTTATCAAGTGCTGATAACAAAATACAGTCCAATAATATTACAATATCTCCATCAATAAATATATGTAAGCCGTTAGTGTTTGTGGAAAATGAAGATGGGGTGTTAGTACTAAAAAATAATGGGAGTTCGTATTTAAAAGAGAGTGAATGCTTTATAGCATATAATGATCAAATAAAAGATTATAGTTTTTTAGGCGAATATGTAACCACTATACTGATTAACGACAAAGAATTAAAACTGATCAAATGCAAAGAAAACTTTGAGATTGATGATTTCTTTGTATGTTTAAATTCCTCAAACCCATCAAACAATAAGTATTGTGTAGAAGGAGACATTATAAACTATAAAACGTTTCCGTTTGTAGCCTACCGTGGAATTCCAAAGATTGTATATTATGACGAAACGGGACAAAAGACTATAGTTGCACCTAAATATATAAATTATTATTACAAAGATACCGAACGTCCTATTACTGATATTAACACATTTTCAGGAAACCTCGATATTAATTGCACACATGGCGGAATTTCTAAAACTTTTAACGTAACAATTTTTCCCAATGATTCTTCTTTTAAATTTAGCGCATTGGAAAATGGTTCAAGTACCATCCAAGTAAATAATTTGAACTGTATTAAGGTTGAACCTCTAATATCAAATTCAATCCAGTGTTCCATACATAATAAGAATGAATTTCAGTTCGAGCATATGATGTCTAAACCGGATAAGGTATGTTTTAAAATATACTGGTATAGCGGTGGCACATCTCTGATCTATCTGCCATATCCGTCTGTTGGCGTTTCATTTTTTGATGAAAATAAAAAAAATATAAATTCCGGTAATATTTCCCTTTTTCACTTGATGGGAAAAAGGATAAGACTGTTTAACAACCTAGATTCATCATCAAAATATAAGTTATGCTTAGAATTATATAAAAAGGACAGTATAAATAAACCTTTATCTATTATTCGCCATATCTATACAAATGACATAATAACAGAAATAAAGTTAATTGACTTTGAAGATAGTATAAAAAATTTATTTGGGTATTCTGAAAATGAGGATGATAAGGTAAAAATATCTATCACATCAGATGATAAAAATTTAGGATTTATTAATATTTCAAGGTACGATACTCCGCTTCTGAGTGAAAATCAAACAGTGTACCTGCCAAAAGAAAACTTTAGCATGTATACAAATGATATGCTTGAAGCTACAACAATAAAAGCAATAAATTTACTAGATCCTGAATGTGCTCCCTTAATTTTAGAGCAGAATATGGATAATCAAATATGTACGGGATACTGGAATATCGATTGTCTAAATTTGGATAAGAATTGCTATATTTTAGTTTCGGATAAAAAATCAAAAATAAACATTAAGCCGTTAATTCTATACAGTGAAAAATGTTTATCAGAATTATCTGAATTTAATAAATTGGTTATTTCTCAAAATAACGCCAATTTTGAAAGTATTTCAGAAACAATTAAAGGTATTGTTTATAATGATATATCTAATTTTTCAGCCGATATTTGGAAAGATATTAGCACTTTTCAACAAATTTTTGTTTCTCATGACATATCATTAACGTCGTTAAAACTTTGGCAAATACTTTGTTCTGATGAAGAGATACTGTGTAGATTGCTGATTTATTTTTCATCAGATAGGTCTATGCTCCAAAAAATTAAAGACGAGTTGGTACCTGTTCCTTCAATTATCTCTTTTTCATTATGGCAAAATGTTGTTGAAGAGTATTTAAGCTATATTACAATAACTTTTGCAAATATGCCTGGCATGGAAGATATATTAAAATCTCAAATAAAAGATCAATTTAATATTTTATATGAGACCTTTCCGGAAGTTGAATTGGCTGTATATTACTCTCTATGTGGTTTATGTCCTCTATTTCCTAAACTCCTTGATTTTAGAGATATCGTTCCGCATATTTCCAACGCTAATAATAAAAGTATTAAAGAGTTAAATGATGATATTTTTACAAAGCAAACGTTTGGTGAGCAAGGACAAATAGTGGATTTGTGTTGGATGCAACAATTGCAAGCTCAGAATTCACTGAGTGAAGAAAATTGGATCTACTTACCTTTTAGTTTAATATATGAGGATCAGAGAACAAAATTCCCGAAAGAATTGTCCGAGCTTGAAGATTATTTATTTAAATTACATAAATTTGCTTATTTTATAGAATATGTAGTAAATTTTCCTCAGATATGTGCATTTTATTCATTTTATCAAAAAAACGATCAAAAAAAACCAAATATTAATGAGTTGATTAAATTTTCAATCAAAGATTTTATGAATTTTAACCAAAATTATTTTATTGAAGTATATAAAATAGCAATATCGATAATGTTAAACTATAACTTGGCAGGGAAAGATGAAGAGAAATAGCTATAGTGAACTTTTAAAAATATTACCAGAACAATCAAAAGATGCTATTATGAGTACTTTATCTATATTGCCTCAAAATTTAAGGGAGTTCTTAAGCAATAAGGTTTCCCTTGAAAATGAAAAGTTTTTATCTGACCCTGTCTTTGAGCCCATGTTTAGCTATAAAACAGATGATAATACTTTTGAAGAATTGGCAGGAAAGTTGCTGGAACGTTCCTTCGTCAATGTGTTGGATAAGGCAACGGAATACCGATTTTCTAAAACAATGCACCCATATATACATCAGCTAAAATCTTGGCAAACATTATTGAATACAAATAATTCGTTGGTTGTATCCAGTGGTACGGGGTCTGGTAAGACAGAATGTTTCATGATTCCGATCATATCAGATTTGGTAAGGCAATCCAGAGGCCTAAGTTTCCCTTTGGAAGGTGTTCAGGCTTTGTTTATATATCCTCTTAATGCTCTTATCCAAAACCAAAAAGAACGTTTTAGCGAGTGGACAAGGCCATATGAAGGAAAAATTCGATTCTGCCTTTATAATGGATTATTACCCAATGAAAATCCAAATCAGGAGCAAAAAAAGTCTTTGGAAGAAGTCATTGATAGACAGCATCTTCGCTTATCTCCGCCTCCCTTATTAATCACAAATACCACCATGCTGGAATATATGCTTATTCGCGCAAATGATAGGCAAATTATAGATAAATCAAAAGGAAAGTTAAAATATATTATTTTGGATGAAGCTCACACTTATATTGGTTCACAAGCAGCTGAGCTATCGTTACTTTTAAAAAGAGTTTTGGATTCGTTTGAAGTAAAAGCAAAAGATGTAAAATTCATTGCCACATCTGCAACCATAGGAAGCATAAATGCCGAATTGCAGTTGAAGCAATTTTTATCAAGTATTTCCGGTGTGAGTGAAGCAAATGTAGAAGTGGTTTTTGGAAAAAACGAAATTCCAAATATTATGTCTGATAAACAGATAAAATCTTTATCAGAATTACAATCTATCTCTGATCCCGATACTTTGATAAAAGAATTAAAAAATAATAAATTTGCGTGTGAATTAAGATCATTCTTTATTTCAGATGATGGAACACGTTCTGTTGCAAGATCTTTATCCGAGATATGTGAAAAATTCAAAATTTCTAAAGAAAATGCTACAGAATGGTTAGATTTATTATCGGTTACTCCTTACAATGAAATGGCATTTTTACCATTAAGACTGCATTTGTTTCATAAAACATTTCCCGGAATTTGGGCTTGTTGTAATAAAGATTGTGCACATAAAGACAATATAGATGGTTGGCAATATGGTAAAATATATTTAAAAGAACAATGTGTATGCGATTGTGGGGCACCTGTTTTTCGCGTAAAAGCTTGCTCAAACTGTGGAAATCCTTTTTTGGAAGCGAAGATGAGCGAGGATTATCAGACGGGTAAAAAATATCTATACCCGACTATGCTTCAAAATATTGATGAGTTCTCTTTGGAAGATGATGAAAATAATGTTGAGGACATAGAAACGCAAACTGTATTCATTCATAATACAGAAAATAACTCATCCTCAATGTATTTAGATATTACGGACAGTTCTTTATCTCGGAATAATGAAAATGGAATAAAAGTAGATGTTTTTGAAAATGGAGATAATATTTATTGTTGCGATTCGCCAGAGATTGATCAAATTAAATCATTTTTACCAATGCAAGGAGCTCCGTTTGTTCTAAGTCATATATTGCCAACATTGTTAAATTATGCGGAACCAAGCGATAAACAAGAGGAGCTCCCCCATAAAGGGCAGAAAATGATTTGTTTTACCGATAGTCGTCAAGGAACGGCTCGTCTTGCTGTTCAAATGCAACAAAACGCGGAGAGAAACAGTTTTAGAAGCATATTGTTGCATGTAACAGCACTCTTGGAACAAGAAAAACTTAAATCAGACGGCAATGGGGATATTGCTGAGTTAAAAAAAGTATATGAGCAAACAAAAGCGCCCATTATTTTAAATATGATTAATGAAAGACTGGCACAACAACAGAATATTTTTGCGAAAGAATATGAAGTTTTGGATCAAATTATAAAAGAATTTCAAGATAATGATCTAAAATGGATTTATAATTACTATCGGGATAAAGATTCTATTTTTGACGCAGATAAGGGTAAACGTAACTTAATAGAGATATTATTTGCCAGAGAACTATTACGGCGCCCTAAAAAAGCAAATAACGTTGAAACGTTAGGATTATTGGCAACTGTTTACGATTTTAGTAAAGTTACAAAAGTACCAGATACAATTAGCCGTTGGTTTAATTTGGATGAATGGAAAAATTTCCTCAAAATTTTAATAGATTTTTACATTCGAGCCAACGGATATGTTCAATATCCTGAAAATTGGGACAAGTGGGGAGCTCTTCAGAGAAGCAATAAAGCGTTGGAATGGGAAAACTGGCCAACGGCAACGAAGAAAAAGAAAAAAAATAAAAATATTATAAATTTATTGTCATATGCCCTTGATTTGAACACCGATAATGATTTCAATTTGGATATCCTCAACCAAATTATGAAAGAAGCTTGGAATGCTTTGACAGTTACAACAGGTATTTTAACTATATTTTAACGCCATCAACAAATAAGACTTATAAACTTGACATTGGTAAAATTGGGTTGACCAGACCAAAGCAAATCTATATCTGCCCTAAGACAAATAAGGCTTTAGACGTTGTTCTTAAAGGATATTCTCCATATTCTTCAAATAAAAACACACCAAAATGTGAAAGATATAATTTTCCGATTTATGATTTTAAAAATGAATTAGGTAAATCGTATGAAGAGTGTATCTTCTTGAGACGCGAATGGCTTGAAAGTAATTTAGATGTCCAAAATTTAAAAAAACTAGGATTATGGAGTAATGTGGCAAGTTCAATTATTCTCGGAAATAGATATTTTAGAACAGCAGAGCATTCAGCACAACAATCTCATAAATTATTGAAAAGATATGAGGGAGAATTTAAGGACGGCAAAATTAACGTTCTCAATTGTTCAACAACTATGGAAATGGGTGTCGATATCGGTGGTATAACGATTGCGACCATGAATAACGTACCTCCACATCCAGCCAATTATTTACAACGTGCTGGACGAGCAGGACGAAGAAGAGAAACCAAAGCTATTAGTTTTACTTTATGCAAAGACAATGCACATGATCAATATGTATTCACTCATCCAAAGTGGGCGTTTGAATCTAAAATAAATGCTCCGTATGTAGATAAATACAGTTTTATTGTTTTACAGCGACATATAAATTCTCTTTTACTATCATACTATTTTGATTCAATTAAAGGTCAAATTGATAATGCCCCCAATCTAAAGATGGAGTGGCTGATGCTTCCTAAGGGTAAAAACAAGCTCACAGAATTTAAACAATTTTGTAAAGATGCTATTAGAACCAACTCTAGAGTGCAATCTGCTATTCAATCTTTGATTGATAATACGCACTATGAACATACTAATTTTGATGCTTTTGTTTCGCAGTTGGAAATTCTGATTGAAAATATGCAAAAAAAATGGTTCTCCGAATATGATGCAATTCAAGAGCAAAAGAAGAGAGAAAAAGATCACAAAATTAGTTTAATTGCGATTAAAAATACTGAAATCAGGTTAATTAATGAATATTTATTAAAAGAATTAATTGAATACGGAATTTTACCAAGGTATGGATTTCCGATCAATATTGTTACATTTGATACAAATAATAGATACAATATCGAAAATCAACGTAATCGCACCAGTGAAAATTTAGGTGGTCGAGAAGATAATTTATTCAAACGCCGCGAGTTGCCGTCAAGAGATATATGTACGGCTTTAAGAGAGTATGCTCCCGGAAGTGATGTCGTGATTGACGGTTTGGTTTACAAGTCAGCCGGTATTACATTAAATTGGCATATTCCCGCATCTGAAGCAGAAGTTAAAGAAATTCAATCAATTCGTTATTTGTGGCAATGCGGCAAATGTGGAGCCAGTGGCACATCTGCAAGTTTGTTAGATATTCATTGTGATGTATGTGGAGAAGAGATTAATAGAAAAAATATTAAGAAATATATTCAGCCAGCTGGATTTTCTGTCGATTTTAATTCTCCCGTTAATAATAATGTTTCGGTTCAACATTTTGTAAATTTATGTGAACCTCTTATTACTGCCCATAATGACTTAAATAATTATTTGGGGTTACCATATATAAAATATAAAAATGATAAAGAAGGCAGCGTTATTCATTACTCAAACGGCGGAGGGAATGGGTATATTCTCTGCTTGGAATGTGGTAGAGTTGTAGCCAATAATAAAAGTAATTTAGAAGATTTTAAAAAGTTACACTATCGTTTAAGAAGCGGTAATAATTTTAATACAAACAATTACAAAATTGAGTGTAATCACTCGGCATATTCAATAGTAGAAGATATTTCTCTTGGCGTAGAAATGAAAACAGATGTTCTGGAGCTTATTTTATCTGATATTCATGGAGAAATAATTAATGATAAAACTATAGCATATTCCTTAGCTGTAGCAATTCGTAGCGGTATTGCAAAATACATGAATATAGAAACTGATGAAATTGGCTGTGGAGTGAAAGAAATTAAGATTGTTGGCACTAATAAAAAGGGATTTGCAATAGAACTTTTTGATAAAAATGCTTCAGGATATTGTTCTTCTAATGATATTATTAAAAATCTTAGCACAATTTTCACATATGCTAAAAGAACTTTAACTTGCGATTGTGCTCAATCTTGCAATAAGTGTATATTACAAAATGATACAAAATATAACTATCAATATTTGGATAGGCAAAAAGCTTTAGAATTTTTGACAGATGAATGGATTGCAAAAAATACTTTGGCAGAAAATATGAAAATTTTTGGAGATACAACGGTTATTGCATCTGCTAGTATTGAAAGTTTGATTGAAGATACGCCAAATATTAAAGAGTTATATTTGATCATTCCGGAAAAAAGTGAAGATGAGGATTGTGCCAATTCTCCCTTATATAGATTGGTAAATAGGTATAATGCAAAGGGGGTTAAAACAATACTTTGCTTAGACAACCAGGAAATCTCGGCAGATGTTGAAGAAACTTTAAGTCTTTTAGCCAAATACAACAATATTTCTTTGAAATCTATTCCAGCAGGTTTAAATAAAAATATTATGGCTGTAGTAAATGATGGTAATAGCTATTATGCCTATGGGTCTTTTGATAATGAAGTAAAACAACTCAATCCATATTGGGGAAGTAATGTTAATACATCCATATTATCAGGATATCTTTCTCTGAATGAATTTGATTTTAGCAATATTGAATTAAAAGGAAATACGAATACCCATTTTGATAAAATGTATAATATTTTATCAGAAGTTAATGGTTCGGGAATTTTATTTGGGCAAAAACTGTTGGAGATTTTAGCAGAAAGTTTAGATAACGGTATCAATTCTAAAATAAAAAAAATCACTTACAAAGATAGATATATCAAAAATCCATTGTCTTGTGGTTTGTTCTTTAATTTTATCAAAGAACTGAAGAATATTTATGCAAATGTTTGGTCGTGTGATAAAATTAGCTTATTAACCTCTGAAAACGAGGATAATGTTAAATATGCTCCCGGAAAATTTTATGATGAATGGTCAAGGTCTTCAACTAGAAAAGATATTCTGAAAAAATTATTTAGCACAATAGATATGCAAATTGACATTCAAGAAAAGAATAAAAAATATCTTGAGCATAACAGGGTATTAGTTATGGAACTAGAAAATGGCGAAACTATTAATTTGATTTTTGATCAAGGGTTTTCATATTGGAGATGTATTGCTTATAATTATTACGAAAATATGTTTCCTTTTGAGGCAGATATTGACTTTCAGGTTCAAAAAATAGCAACAGATTTACCTAATATAACAGGAGATAATTATCCTACTAGAATTTTTTATACCAAGGTTTGAAAATATATTCAAACATATAGAAAGAAGTAAAATAAATCCCTGTATTTAATTTTAAATTCCCTGATAATTTGGGGAGGGATTTTGGGGTAAGCTAAGTAATTCAAGGTAAACATGATG
>ENA-OPCY01001072-OPCY01001072.1-human-gut-metagenome-genome-assembly--contig:-NODE-1072-length-17017-cov-13.945289_pt1 | contig 17017 bp, 9 predicted proteins | sample MGYA00241568_ERZ501487 | MGnify/ENA primary metagenome ERZ501487 (study PRJEB25962, sample SAMEA2042574) | human gut metagenome | biome: human gut; feature: human-associated habitat; material: faeces... | reverse complement strand
TATGAACTTACTTCTGAGGCATAGTCTTTACTTGTATTTAATGGAACTTTCCCTTCAATAAGACACCACTCATTATTACAACTGATACCTTTAATCTCAGACATCATTTTTTGCAGATCTGTAATAGCTTTGGAACTTGCTACTTGTGGTATCTGTAACTCAAAATAGAGCATCGGTTCGAGAATATCCACTCCTGATTGTTGCAAAGCCAACCTGAAGACATAAGGAGACAATTGTCTAAAATCGGCAGGGGTACTTATCGGACTATAATAAAGGGCATAAGTAAAGGTTACTTTCAAATCCGTCACTTCCCATCCATGCAATCCCGATTGGCAAGACATACGGATTCCTTCAAAAACGGCATTTTGAAAAGAATGGTTCAGATAACCAAAGGAGATTTCACTTTCGATTTGCAACCCTGACCCTATCGGTAAAGGTTCAAGAGTCAGTCCTATGGAGGCCCAGTAAGGGTTGGGAGGGACTTCGATATGGATAATCTTATTCACCTTCTTTTTAGGTCGTTCTTTGTAGATAGTCTTGATTTCATCAAAATGGGCCTTTACGGAGAATCGTTCTTCCAGCAATGTTTGTATGATTTCTTTTTGGGTTAAACCATATAACGAGATTTCCAATTCATCACTATATGAATTTATGGAAAAGGACAGAGACGGGTCTTCAATAAACAATACATTTAGAGCGGATATCAACTTGCTTCTCTCTTCGGGCTTGTCTGGTCGGACAGAAGATTTGAGGGCGGGATGCTGATGAGATAATCCTTGAATCAGACAAGGTTTAACACCTAAATAATCTCCGATTCTTAATTCTTCTATATCTTCTATAATTGCGATATCATTAGCAACCACTTCATCAACATTTATCTCTTTGCCCTGATAAATGGTTTTTAGATTTTTAATCTTGATGAATTTTTCAGAATCATTGACTTTTATAACGGTTCGAAGTCTCAGCCTTCCGTCAATAATTTTTAGAAAACTTCTTTTATGCCCTTTGGGGTCATGTTCTATTTTATAAAGATAAGCTGAAAGTCTATTGGGGACTGATGCCGGAGGAAATATAAAAGAAATGATGGCGTCTAACAACTCATTGATGCCAATATTGCACATTGCTGATCCATGCAAGACCGGATAGGCTTTGGCTTTTGCCACAAGAGCGATTATCGCATTCCAATAATCTGCCGGTAAGATTTCTTTATCCGCCAAATATAGTTCTAATATATCGTCGTCATGGTTGCATACAAATTCTTTGTGTTCTGCCCTTATATCTGTTGGGGTGCAAATCGGGTAAACGACTCCATCGACAACCGTTTGCATAAACAAGACGTCTTGCGACAGATTTGTTTTTATGTCCAGATATAAACGCTCAAGATTTACGCCGGCACGATCAATCTTATTGATAAATATAATTGTCGGGATTTGCAGTTTTTGCAAAGTCTTGAACAGCAACTTTGTTTGTGCTTGTATGCCTTCCTTTGCCGATAATATGAGGACTGCACCATCAAGCATTTTGAATGTCCGCTCCACCTCTGCAATAAAATCCATGTGTCCCGGAGTGTCAATGATATTGCATTTCACACCATTCCAGATAATAGATGTCGTAGAAGCCCGGACAGTAATTCCTCTACGTTTCTCTATATCCATAGAGTCTGTTATGGTGTCACCATTATCCACACGGCCGCACTTTTCCGTTGCTCCACTGGCAAACAGCAGATTCTCGGTTACGGAAGTTTTTCCTGCATCAATGTGAGCAAGAATTCCTAAATTTATAATGTTCATTTGATTAAGCAATAATATACTACAATAGATGCATTGCCGAAACGCACCTTTTAATACCTCCTCGTAGCATGTAGAAAACTACAGGATTCTTAACTCGTATTAATATGTATATTATTACTGCCGCATAATTGAACGCAAATTTACGAAAAAAAAGTTCCCTGACAAAAGCACAAAGAACTTTTTTAAACTTTTTTAATCTATACGTATTTTTATTTGGTATTATTAATTTGTTATTTGATGATGAGGGCTATTCATATAAATGTAGGTTAAATTTTTCTGACCATTTCAAACTGTTGTCCTTTTGGGGTAAGTCCTAATGATGACAAGAAACCAGTGACTGATTCACAATCGCAATCAACATTAGTAAATTTGAGTACATCGCTTTGAAAATGACTGACAGCACTTTTAAGCAAAGACTTGCCTATTCCTTTACGCCGGTAATCTTTTGCAACTGCGAGGGATGAAATATCGCCAGATGCCGGTTCAAAGATAACAAATCCGACAAGTTCTTCTCTTTCATAAGCTCCCAATATGTCCAAATTGTCGATTCCGCGTTCCAGTGAAGCCCTGTCATTTTGCCATGAAGGATGAAAATCGAACCAGGCCGTTTGGTTAAGGCAGTTTTTTAAATCCGATGGGAGTATGCGACATGCGGTATGGTTTACTTGCAATACAGGAACAATATCGCTCAGTTTGGCAGAGTAGTAGTTGAAATTTCTCTGTGTTTCAAAGCCTAATTTGCGATATATTTTTATTGCTTTGTGATTGTGTTGCAAAACTTCCAGTACATATTGCCGAACTCCTTGTTGACATATCAATTCGAGGCTGAAAGTGAATATTTTTTGGGTTAGGTGTAATCCCCGGAATGAAGGTACGGTTCCCGTCCCTGTGTCATAGGCAGTCAAGATGTTGTTGTACATGCCTGTTCCGTTAAGCACAAAAGAAATCAGCCGTCCTTCGAAAAATACTCCGAAAGATAGTTGTGGATTGTATCCTCGTCGGTCGAGCATGCGTCGCAATTCATCCGCATTCAAAGAGAAATCATAATCTTTGAATGCAGATGAGAATGCCGCATACAAATCTTTGAAAGAAACGGACTCTAAAGAATGAATGATGATTCCCATATCGGACGGTGTTATGTGTTTGGATTTTCATCACTATTCTCTACGGGTAAACCGTGCTGTTTGAGAAAGCTGAGCTTATCCCAATAACCTCTTTGGAAAACTATTTTATCGTTTTGCACATGAAAGAATCCGCATCCTCGCAACCCGAGCGGATCTTTCCATTCCATGATAGCCCATTCTCCATCCTCGAATATATGCTCAACAATACAAACCATTTTTGAGGTTGCAAATTCATTTACAAACATTTCATGGATAGCTGTTTTTCCTATAACTGGGGTGTTTGCGACTTGATGGTTTATGGCATCCTGAGCGTATAAGTTTGCCAAAGCGACTGCATCGGCGGCGTTGAAGCAGTCAATCCATTTTTGTAGTATCTCTTTTGGCGTCATATTTTTCGTATCTTTTATTCTTTAATATTTAATTGTTGCTTTTTCCTCTATAAGTTAGAATTAGACATTTTTTCTAATTCCTTTTGGAAGGATCATCAAAAACAAAATTAGTATTTTTTTCTGTTTTACTGATGATTCTGTAGAAATATTCTCGTTCATATTATTGTGTCATAAGGAATGTGTCAAATAAAGCGGTTTCCACATTACAGCTTTATGGTAAAATGAGTTTAACCAACTACATAACGCAATCTGTTGTCGGTGCTGTTATCTATTTCCCATTCGTATTCTATTTAGCCCCTTATTGTGGGTATGCAGCAAGTTATCTTATCGAATTCATTCTCTTTGGGAGTCAAATATGGTTGTGCAAATGGTGGCTGACAAAACATAAACAAGGTTAGTTGGAATGTTTTTGGTATAATGTTTATAAACATAAATCAAGAAAGAGCAAATAAATTTAATAGAGGCTGCCCAAAAAGAAAGAAAGTCTTGCAATCACTCTCCTACAGATACTTGCAGAGGGGATATGATTTACTTTTAGACCTTTTGGATAGCCCCTATTAATATTTTATATAAAATTCCTAATTTTAAATTTTTATCCCTTTCGATCGGTTTTTATTCTTTAACTGAAAACCCGGTCGTCCGATGATGACATGGTCGCCAATGATGTTGCCCGTTGGATTTCGCTCATTCACCGGGCTGCGTATCTGCGGTGCATCATCAGTTTGTTGTGGCGATATGCTCCGTACACCTTCCGAAACAGGCTTGACCTCCTGTCCATCCTTTTCTTTTTCGTCGGCTTCCTGCGTAGGCGGCGCAAGTTCCAGCTGTATCTTTCGGTCAAGTGCGGCAAGTTCGGACTTAAGCTGTTTCAGTTCGTCCTCCTTTTTCCATACCTTGCCCGCTATCTCCTGCAACTGCGGAACTTCCTTTTCCAGCACCTCGTTCTTTCCCTTGTACTGGTCGATTATGGACGGAATCCGCTCCAATGCGTTCAGGAAATTACGTGCGGCGGCTACCGAATCAGCCATCGCCAGATGCCCGTTGTTGTAGGTGTACTTGTAGTTTCCCTCCACCACGAAGCGGTTATCGGTAAACTCCAGCCCCTCTTTGAGTATCCTCTCGCTTACCACCTTTATCGGAAAGCCGTAAAGTTCCCCGACAGGCTTGTACAGCCCGCCCGTAGTGGCGTTCTTGGCTATCTCCTGCAAACGCTTTCCGATAACCTTTTCATCGGTAGAATCCACGCCGTCCACCTTGACCGCATTCAGGCGGTTGCCCTCCTTGTCCGTCTGCACAACGGAAAGAAAGCGGTTCCAATCTTCCGTCATGGCTTCGATGACAGCCGTGTTGTTACGCAGTTCCCCCGTCTTGGCTTCCAGCTTGAACTCCGAATCGCGCTTGCCCTTGTTGAACGACTTGCGTTCCCCTTCAAGCGATGCGATACGCTTCTCCAGTTTCGCCTTGTCCAAAAGGTCGGTATTGCCGGAGAGCAACGCCATGTACTCCGAGAAATTCATGCCCGATTTCTCGTCCATCGCCCCCTCGTCGATGGTACGCGCGCCCATCGCCCCGCTTTTAAGCTGCGAGATGAACGTCTGCTTGCAGTGCAGCAGGTTGAACTTGTAGCTGTCCAGCGACTTTTCCACCGCGTAGATGATGACATCCACATTGTTCCCGGCAAAATGCTTGGCAATCTCGTTGCCTGCCCTGACTCCCCGTCCGTCACGCTGTTGCAGGTCGGACGGTCGCCAAGGCGTATCCAAATGATGGATGGCGACACACCTTTTTTGCGCATTCACGCCCGTTCCGAGCATGGAGGTGGAACCGAACAGCACGCGCACCGTTCCGGCGTTCATGGCGTCTATCACCGCCTTGCGCGCCTTGTCGGTCTTGCACTCCTGAATGAAGCGCACCTCGCTTGCCGGTATGCCGTAGTCCTCCGTCAGCTTCCGCTTTATCTCACTGTACACGTTCCACCCGTCGCCCGGCTGGTACGTCCCCAGATCCGAGAACACGAACTGCGTGCCTTTCTGCGCGTCGTATTTATGGTAATACTCCGCAATCGTCTTGGCACAGTGGGAAGCCTTGTTGTCGGGGTGGTCTTCGTAGTTCGGGTCTATCATGCGCATATCGAGAGCCATCTTCCGTGCGTAATCGGTGGCGATCAGCATCTTTGCCTTCTCTTCCGTTTCCGACAGGGGCGGTCTACCGAGCAGCGTGGCGTCGCCCGTCTTGGCGAACTGCATCAGTTTTTGAATGAAGTCCTCCTGCTCCGGCGTGGGCGGTATATGGTGCAGTATCTCGTTCTTGTGCGGACGATCCACACCCACATCCTCTGCCGTGCGGTAGTCGGTTATCTCGTTGTAGAAGGCGGCAAGCTCCGGCACTTTGATGAAGTAGCGGAAACGCTCCTTCTGCACCACGTTGTTCGTCACGTTGAACTCGAAATCGGTCGTCTTCTTGGCGAAGATAGCCGCCCATGCGTCAAAGCACCGGATATCCTGCCGTTCCAGTTCCTTCGGGCGCAGGTACTTGAAGAGCAGGTACAGTTCCGTCAGCGAGTTGCTGATGGTCGTGCCGGATAGGAACGTCGCCCCCAAGTCCTTACCCGTGCGCTCTTGTATGGTGCGGATGGCAAAAAGCATATTCAGGGCTTTCTGGCTTCCTTCCGAGTTGCCCAAACCAGCCACACGGTCATGCCGCGTGTTGAAAGTCAAGTTCTTAAATTGATGCGATTCGTCAATAAAAATATGGTCGATGCCCATCTGCTTGAAGTCCACCACGTCGTCCGTGCGCGACTTGATGGCGTGTTCCACCTTCTCCAGCTTCGCTTCAAGGTTGTGCTTGCGCTTTTCCAGACCTTTCAGCATCGCCCTCGATACGTTCTTGCCCTGCTGCCGCAAGACTTCGAGGTTTTCCTCCACCGTGTCAAGCTCCGCTTGCAGGATGCGCTGCTGCAACTCCGGCGACTGCGGAATCTTGCCGAACTGGTCGTGCGACATGATGACGCAATCATAGTCGTTGTTCTTGATGTTGTTGAAGAAACGCACGCGGTTGGCGGTCGAAAAGTCCTTCTCCGAGGCATAGAGAATCCGCGCGTTCGGGTATGCCGCCTGATAGGTGGCGGCAATCTCCGCGACATTGGCTTTCAGCCCGATAATCATCGGTTTGTGCGCCAAGTTCAGACGCTTCATCTCATGCGCTGCAATGCACATTATCAGCGTCTTGCCTGTACCGACTTCGTGGTCGCAGATGCCACCGCCGTTCTGTTTGAGCATCCAGACGCAATCCATCTGCGACGGATAGACGCTCTTGATACCCCTGCTTGCCAGCCCTTTGAGGTTGAGGTCCGGAAAGGTCTGGTGTGAGCCGTCATATTTCGGGCGCACGAAACAGTTGAACTTGCGGTTGTACATCGTCGTCAGCCGTTCCTTGAACTGCGGCGACTGCTCTTCCAGCCATTCCGAGAACCCGTTACGGATTTCGTCAATCTTGGCGTTGGCGAGCTGTATGCCCTCGCTGTCGCGTACCTTGATGTCGTTTCCGTGTTCATCCTTTCCTATGGACTTCATCATATCCGGGCAGGTGTTATGCAGGGCGTGTTTCAACAGGTGCATGCCGTCATAGTTCCGGTAATAGCCCTTCACTAAAAACTCGTCCGTGATTTTCATGGTGCGGTAGCCGCACGCCACCGAAAATTCGTCCATGCTTGCGGAGTAGGCGATTTTCACGTCCGTGTCGAAAAGATGGCTCGTGTAAGCGGCATACACGCCCGTGGGAATCCAGCGTTCACCGAAGTTGAAGTCGAGGTCTTCAAAGGCGATGCGCTGCGGTTCGGCTTCCTTCAAAGCCTCCAAAGCCTGTTTCACCTCCGGCAATCTTTCGTTTTCGGGATTACCGCCTATCCATGCCTCTATGCGCTCCGCTTTCTCTATCACGTTCCCCGCAATGAAGCGGTCTTTAATCTCGTAACCGGTTACGAGCGGATTGTAGAAGATACGTCCTTTGAGGGCATTGAGCAGTTCCTCTTCCGTACTGTCGGTTATTCCCCGCATATAGTCGAGATTGACCGTACCGTACTTGTTGAGCGAAGCGGACAAGGCTTCTTCGGGAGAACCGACATTGGCGTGGTTCTCCACCGAGAAGGAAACGGGACGCTCGAAGATGTCCGCCTTGACAAACTTGCCGTCCTCTGCACGTTCCAGCGAAAGGATGTCGCGCCCGCCGGCATCCATCATCACTAACTTCACGTTTTGTTTGGCGTTGAGGTTGCCGTAGCGCATGACAAACTCGTCGTAACAGGTGTTCAATGCCTCACGTTGCGCCACCCCTTCATCGTGATACTCCGCTTCGTAGTTGTATAAACGCTCGTATGTGTCACGGAGCGACACATACAGCATAGCTTTCTCCTTCTGGTAACCGGTCAGGTCAAGCGGCTGGAATGTCGCGCCGTAAGGCGTGATGTCTTTCAGGTAGCCGAGATTGCGTGAAGCGTCCAACACCATCGAGCCGTCACGGTGGTGCGGCTCCAGTATACCATTAAACGGACGGGGAGAAAGGTCGAGAGGTTCCTCCTTCGGCTTTTCCGTTTCAAATTCCGGGAAAAGGGAAGTCGCCGGTTTCACACTTGCATTATTGTCCGTAACGTGATCGGGGGTGACTTCCTGCTGTGCTTCGGGCTGTTTCCTCGCTTCTTTTTCCGGTATGGCAGGAGTGGCTTTTACATACGTGCCGCCTACCCGTTGTTTCTCTTGATGTTCCGCAGCCAGCCTTCGAAGCTCCTTTCGCCGTTCCGGTGTCAAACCCATCATCATCTCGTAAAAGCCGTTGATGGGAGGATTGGTTTCCCAGTCCAGTGTGGCATAAATATCGTCAGGGCCGCTTTGTTTAACGGTATTCTCCGGCTTTGTTTCCTTGTTCCCGTTTATAGCTTTGGCGGTTTCAACAGGAGGTACAGCCGTAACCTGCGGCTTAGGATTAGGTACAGTTCGTTTTGTCGTGTTTCCTTTCTTCGCCGTCTTTTTCTTTTTGACAGGTTCTTCTATGGGCATTCCCCAAAGGTCAAGCAGGGTGAGCTGCACGGCTGCCGAGTGATTTTGTTGGCGTGGCTCTATTTCCGGTTTTTCCTTTATCGGTTGTGTCTGCGGTTTATCCACGTGGATTTCTTCTGCCCGTGCCGAAGATACCGTTTCCAGCTTTGCAGTTTGGGGTTCCACCTTTGTTTCAACGGCAAGCCGTTCCCGTGCCTGCCCGATTGCGCCCGAATACAGGCGCATGGCAAGCCTGAAATGACAGTCCTCGTCAAGCATACGGCGCAAATCCCCGGCGATGCCTGCGGTTTTGCCTTCGTGCAGATAGACCATTGCGGGCTTGCCGTAAGGATCGGTGTCGAGTTTCGCGGTCGTATGCACGATACGTTCGGGATGGTGGATGAAATAGGCGTTGTCCGTCAGGTTTGTCTTCGTATCCGTCTGTATCACGGTCAGTAGCCGTTCATCCTGCGACATTTCCGTCTTGTGCAGGTTCTTTTGCAGAATTATCAGGTCGCTGCCCACCTCTGTCCCCGCGTTATCCGAAAACAGGTTGTTGGGCAGTCGGATTGCCGATACCAGATTCGCCTGACTAAAAAGTTCGTTGCGCACGGAGGTCTTGGCACTGTTCAGCACTCCCTGCGACGTGATGAAAGCCACGATGCCGCCGTCGCGCACCGTGTCCAGTCCTTTTAGGAAAAAATAGTTGTGGATGGCTTTCTGTGATGAGCGTCTGCCGAAAGATTCACTCCTTTGAAATTCAGCGTCAAACACGGCTATGTCACCGAACGGGATGTTGGACACTGCCAAGTCGAAATAGTTGTTGAACGGCTTTTCGATTTTCTCAAAACCGTCTATGCGCATCTTTTTGTCGGGGTGGAGCTGTTGCAGGATAGTACCCGTGAGGAGGTCTTTTTCAAACGCCATCACATCCGCGTTGGGACTGTGCCGCAGCACGGCGTCCACGAAAACGCCGACACCGGCCGACGGCTCCAGCACACGCGACGGGTGGACACTGTAATCCGCCAGCACATCGGCTATGGTGTCTGTTATCTCTTTCGGTGTGTAGAAGGCTGTCAGCACGGACGCTTTCAGCGAATCCACAAACCGTTTGTACCCCAAGTCGTTCCGGCTGTTCTCCCGTATCAGCCTGTGCAGTTCCACGGTAGGGGCAAACAGTTCGAGGTCGGATTTCGCCCAGTGGACGGCATCCGTCAGTTCCCTTGCAGGGTTCAGAATACATTTCAGCCCGCCGAAACCGCAATACTTCCGGAGTATCGCCTGTTCCTCGGTTGTCGCCGTTCTCTGTTCCTTGTCAAGGACGAATGCCGTCCGTATCGCCTCGATGTTGTCCCGCAACCTTTGTTTGCGGTTAAACGCCATATTCCTCTATATAAAGGACGACAGCCCCCGTCAGCTCCGTGTAGAGCAGGTCATAATCGGGCGACAGGGCGAAATTGTCGTCCGAGAGGTCATAAATGGAGAATACGTTTCCGACAAGCGGCAGCAGTTTCCGGGTAAAGGATTCACGCTCCGCTTCCGGCACGTCGTCGGCAAACTCGTTTTCCACGACTTCGCGCAGGATGGCGTACTTGGAGTAGCGAAGCCCCTCCAGCAATGTGTTCATCGCCAGTTCCTGCGCACCAGCAGCAGGATAGCCTTCGAGCATTGCCCGTTCATACGTTCCTGCGGCACGGTCGGCGCGTTCACGGATGAAGGCTTCGTCGGTCGCCTGTTCAAATTTGTTCGTTCTGAGATAGTCCAGCAGGTACAGACCGTAGTAGGAAAAGTCGGTCTGTCCTTCGTTTTTCTTCTTGTTGTTCATTACTTTGGAATTTAGTGGATTGGTAGATAATGACCGGGATAACTGTCTGAAAGGAGAAAGAAAAGGCACTCGGTATCCCTCCGAGTGCCACCACTAAATCCAAAGTATGAGTGTAATCCGGTATCGAAGAACAGTTCATTACTCTGAATCAGTGGCAAAGTTACTCATTATTTCCTTCTTCTCGTAGAAGTTGCCTTACTTTTCCTTTCGGGGAACACGAAAGTCGTGTTGTAGTCCCCGTCAAAGGCAACCACGGCATCGAAGCTCTTGCCCTGCTTGCTCTTGAAGCCTTTGAGCAGCTTCGTATGTCCGTCGGTGAGCAGGTCTTTGATCTCGTCATCGGTGAGGGTACGGTTTGCCTTCAGGCGGAACACGGGCAGCCCGCACTCCGCGTTGTCGCAGCGGACAACCTTGCCGTAGAACTGCATACTGCCCGTTCCACACTGGGGACACTTGCATCCGGAATCCCTGCGGGCGAACAGTTTGTCGCACGAGAGCAATTCGGAGGCAATCTCCTTTGTGTACGCCTCTATCTCCTTGCGGAAGGTATCGGCGGGCAGTTCCCCGCGCTCGATGCGTGCCAGTTCCTTCTCCCATTCGCCCGTCATGGCGACGTCGGCGATGCGCATCGTCTTCACAACCGAATAGAGGGCAAGTCCTTTTTCGGTGGGTACAAGTGACTTCTTGCAACGCTCCATGTAACCGCGTTTGAAGAGCGTTTCGATGATGGCGGCACGGGTGGCAGGCGTGCCGATGCCGCAGTCCTTCAATGCCTGCCGCAGTGCGTCGTCCTCAATCTCCTTGCCTGCCGTTTCCATTGCGGACAGCAGGGTGGCTTCGGTATGCAGCGGCTTGGGTTTGGTCTTTCCCTCCGTGATGGAAGCGGCTTTCAGTGCCAGCGTATCGCCTTCCTGCCAGCCGGGGATGATGGTTTCCTCTTTCTCTTTCTCTTCCTCGACATAGACGGCACGCCACCCGGCTTGTTTGATGATGCTGCCTTTTGCCACGAACTCCACTCCGGCACACTCCGCCGTAACAGTAGCGGTGTCTTTGACGCATTTTTCAGAGAAAGCCTCAATCATGCGTCCGGCAATCATCTGATAGACGGTATTATCTTCTTTGGAGAGGAACAGCGGTTTCTCTCCCGTGACGAGCAGGGCATGGTGGTCTGTTACCTTGCCGCCGTCCACGCTGCGGCGTGTAGGCACTGCCTTCGGATTGACTTTGTCTTTCCATTCGGGCAGGTTGCCGATGAAGGCGAGCAACTTGGGAATTTCCACGAACACGTCTTCGGGGATGTAGCGGCTTCCGGTTCTCGGATAGGTGATAAGTTTCTTCTCGTAGAGCTTCTGCGCGATTTCGAGTGTCTGCTCCGCCGTGAAGCCGTGCTTGGCGTTGGCTTCCTTCTGGAGCGTGGTCAGGTCGTACAGAAGCGGAGTGTCCTCTATCTTCTCCTTACGTTCTGCTTTCGTTACAGTAGCTGTGCCTGCTTCCTTCACCTTATTATATAGTTCCGTCGCCGGTTCTTTCTCTTTCCATTTCTCGGAAGAAGAGAATTTCACCACTTCGCCGTTGCCATCGTCAGTGGCAATATGGAGCTGCCAGAACGGTTCAACCGTGAAACGGCGGTTCTCCCAATAACGTGCGCACACCATCGCCAGCGTGGGTGTCTGCACCCGTCCGACGGAATATGTGCCGTGTCCGGCGGCGATGGAGAGTGCCTGCGTGCCGTTGATGCCCACAAGCCAGTCGGATTCGCTCCGTGCTTTGGCGGCAAGATAGAGGCTGTCATACTTGCTTCCTGCTTCAAGGTTGCGCAGTCCCTCGCGGATAGCCTTGTCGGTAAGCGAGCTTATCCAAAGGCGCACGAAAGGCGTGGTACATCCGATATAATGGTAGAGGTATCGGAAGATAAGTTCACCCTCACGCCCTGCATCGGTCGCCACGATGATCTGCTCGCTTTCCTTGAAAAGACGGGCGATGATTTTTATCTGCGACACCACGCCGCTGTCGGGTTTGTAGCCCTTCTCCGTCTTTTCCTGACGGGGAATGAGCGTGAAGGTTCCGGGGATGACGGGCAGGTTGTCGCGGACGAAGCCGCGTATGCCGTAGCCGTCGGGCATGGCAAGCTGGACGAGGTGTCCGAATGCCCATGTCACGGCGTAGTCGCCTCCCTCGAAATATCCTTCCTCTCTTTTTGTCGCGCCCACGATGCGGGCAATCTCACGTGCCACGGATGGCTTTTCTGCAATGATTGTCTTCATGCTGATTACTTTTTTTATGAATTGTTACTTTGGATTTAGTGGCGGACACGGGAGATTACATCTTCATGCCCTTATTGTTTTTCTTCTGTGGTTTCTCCTGCTGCTGTTGCTGCTTGTCGTCCTTCGGAGCGGTCTGTCCCTTCTGCAACGGCTCTTTCAGGTTCTTGGTCGCCTCGTTGGTCTTGCCCTCGCTGTTCACCGCCACCTGTGTGCGGCTTTCGTTGGAGGGGGCTACCTTCTGTGCGTTGTCAGGATTGGTGTCGTAGCGATAAGGACGACCTTTCTCCGGGTTGAACTTGATATACATCGTGGCATGGAAACCCTGTTTGTCTGTCACGTTCTCCAACTTTATCGCCTTACCCGCTGCGTAATCGGCTTTCTGCTGGTCGGTGAAGTTCACGCCACTCCATTTGCTGATGGGGCGGATGCTACCATCAGCGTTCGTCCACGTGTTGCGGCGTTGCTCTTTCTGTGGGGCTGCGGAATTTTCCATGCCCTGAGCCTGTCCCTGCGTGGGATTGTTCTTGGCTTCCTGCGTCTGGGCGGTACGGGGCGACCTGCCGGTTCCCGGTACGAACTCCACGCCTCGCTGCTCGACGTTCACTTGAAGAGTGGTGACGAACTTCCTGCCGTCGTTGCGTTCGATGAGCTTGTCGCGTACAGGTAGCCCGGCACGCAACATATCCTGTTCCTGCTTGGTGATTTCCGTTTTTCCGATGCGTTCCGGTATGCGTACCTTGTTCGCTGGTATGTCCGTGATTTCATTTGTCTTGCGGTCTATGCTGATGAACGAGGGGATGATTTCACCCGTTTCCCTGTCCACGATGTCCACGACCCTGCCGAGGTTGCCCGTTTCGCGCAGGTTCTTACGGTCTTCGTCGGAGAACTTGTGTTCCTTGTACTCGTCGAGTTTCTGCTCCTTGCGGATGAAGTGCGGCACAAGGCTGACGTTGCCCTCGCCGTCCTTCTTGAAGGAGAGGCGGGCATCCAGCTCGAAAGCTTCTCCGCCGAAATTGGGCGACACCCTCACCAAGTCGGACTTGCCGTAGTTGAGCATCCTGTTAAGATCGCCCGACTTTTCAAGGTCGTCGCGCTTCACGCCCCATTTCTCCTCCAACTCCTGCCAGTTGATCTTGCTCTCGTCGATGGGCTGGTAGCCCCGGTTGCCCTGCGTCTGTTGCGGGCTTTCCTGATTCTGTTCGTTTTTCTGTTCCATTTCTTCCTGTTTTTTAGGTTCGTCATCTTGTTTCTGTTCCGGTTGTTCCTGCTTTTCGGCGGACTGCTCCTCCTGTACTTTCTTTTCGTAGCCGGAGGTGTCCACCTTGTGGGGCGCAAGCATCTCCTTGTTGCCGTCGGGGTCTTTCAGCAAGTCCTTGATAACCTCCAGCAGTTTGTCGGCTTGGTCCGCCGCGACACGGTAGAAACCGAAGCGGCTGGGTTCCTTGCACTGGCGGAAGAAGTTCTTGAAGAAGTTGTCCAGCACGTCGCCGTGCCGGTCGAATTGCAGGAAGCTCTGCGAGTTCTCCGCTTTCGCGGGGATACGCTTGGGGGAGCCGTCGGCGTTCAGCCCGGCTACCACGCTGATTTCGCCCGTCTTCTCGTCACGGACAACCAGCACGTCCTTTTCGTCTTTTTTCTTTGCCATCTGAAAAATGTTTTAATGGTTATTTTTGAAAGAAATTATGGATACGAGCCTTGTAGAAGGCTATATCTTCCTTGCGGAAGTCCTTTACATGTTCGGAGAGGAACGTCAGCACGTCCGCCTCGCTGTAATAGGTCTTTTTGCCGAGCGTCTTGTAGGGCAATGCGCCGATGCTGCGGTAGCGTTGCAGGGTGCGCTTGCTGATCTGGAGCAGCATGCACAGGTCTTGGTTGTCGAAAAGCCTGATCCCGTCCATCGGGTTCGGGGCTTTGCCGGACGGCTGCATGGAGAGCAGCATCTCGTCCTGACGGTCGAGCCGTTCCATAACTTTCTGCATCCAGTTCTCGAAATTGTTGCGGGTAAGCAGTTCCATGTCCTACGTCCTCCTTCCTTTGGGTTTGCCGCCCGTGCGCAGCGTGTGGTTGCGTTTCATCTGTTCCGGGGTCGCGGCATCACCCGTAATGGTGCTGTCTTCGAGCAGGCGGTCGATTTCCGACTGCCGGTAGCGGCACTTGCCGCGCAGCACGACATAGGCGATGCGCTGTTCGCTGCGCATGCGCTGGAGGGTGCGGCAACTCACGTTCAGCAGGTGCGCCGCCTCGCGGGTGGTGAGCAGCCTGTCGGGGGATTCTTCCTTCCTCCCGCCGGAAACGGCACGCACGTGTGCCGCTATCTCGGCTATCTGTTCCGTCAATGCGGTGAAGGCGGAACTTTCCATCGTTATCACTTTCATATTCAGTCTTTTCTTTTGGTTTCTGCGGCAAAATTCGGCAATAAACCAAAGGGGCTTTAACAGCTCACTACGTGGCTCACGTAAGATTTTTATGGATAATGGCTCCGTAACCCGGACAGACGGCGCAACAAGCTGCCTTTTAGCGGGAAACGGTGCGTGTTCATGGCGGCTTCGTTACCTTTGCGGCAAACTCTGAAATGTTTTGCTTATGGAAATAGTATCTATCGAGAAAAAGACCTTCGAGATGATGGTGGTGTCCTTCAACGCCCTCGCGGAGAAGGTAGCCACCCTTAGGCGCAGGAGCGACGGCGGGCGGATGGAAAGGTGGCTCACGGGCGAGGAGGTCTGCGGGCAGTTGAGGATCAGCCCGCGCACGTTGCAGACCTTGCGCGACAGGCGGCTTATCGGCTACTCGCAGATTAACCGCAGGTTCTATTACAAGCCGGAGGAGGTCAAAAGGCTCATTCCGCTTGTCGGCACGCTCTATCCCGGCGGAAAATGATTTTTATTATTCACAACCCACTGAATCCGAAATGATGATGAACGAGAACAATGAAGTGTTTACGATGGAGGACGAGCCGCTTGCCACCCTTGTGCAGAACATGCGCAAAGGCTCGAAATGGCTCTCCGCCTTTCTGGAAAGTTACCGCCCGCCGTTGGACGGGGAGCGTTACCTGACGGACAGGGAGGTGGCGGAACTGCTCCGTGTCAGCCGCCGCACCTTGCAGGAGTACCGCAACAACAGGGTGTTGCCCTTTATCCTTTTGGGAGGGAAGGTGCTTTACCCTGAATCGGGGTTGCGTGAATTGTTGGAGGCGAACTATCGCAAGCCGATGGAATAAGGCGGCTGCATGAAAAAAGGAAACGGACAACTCCTTCACGGGGCTGTCCGTTTCCTTTTTCTTATTTATATGCGTTATCAGCAATACCCGGCTTTTCCGTTCTGTATGAACATCACGTATGCCTGCCGCTTTTCCTTCGAGAGTGCTTTCTCTACCAGCCACGTGCGGAACACATGCGCATGGTAGGTGTTCAGCCGGAAGGCGACGGGGATGATGATTTCAAGAGAGTAAACATCCGCGTGCAGCCCGTTTTCAAGCCGCATGTAGCGGCACACTTCGTAGTCGTTCAGCACGTCCGGCTTGCGGACGGCTCTGATGGCGGCGTTCACTGCCGGGACGCCCGTGTGGAACAGTCCGGCGATTTCTGTGGCGGTCATCCATATCTCGTTACCGTTTACGCTGATCGTGTTGTCCTCTATGATGATTATATCACGTTTCATGGCTTCTCTGTTTTAGATGGTGCAACCTGCAAATTCCTCGATGCCGTTCAACCTTGCCGCAAGGTTTTCCATGTCTTGGTTGAGCTTCTCTTTGGTGATTTTCGCGTATATCTGTGTCGTCTTTATGCTCTTGTGTCCCAGCATGGAACTCACCGTTTCGATGGGTACGCCGTTGGAGAGGAACACCGTCGTGGCTGCCGTGTGGCGGCTCTGATGCCACGTGATATGCTTGGTGATGCCGCAACGCTTGGCGACGGAACGGATTCCGGCAAGGCACGTGTTGTAGTGGGGAACGGGGAAAATCCTGCCGTTCCCGCACAGACCCCGGTATTTGTCGATGATGCGCTTTGCGATGTCGAGCAGGCGGATATTGGACACCACGCCCGTCTTCTGGCGGTTGATGTTTATCCACTCGTGTTCGTCGAAGTAGGTGTGGATGTTCTCTTCCGTCAGGTTGCGCATGTCGGCGAACGACAAGCCGGTGAAGGCGCAGAACAGGTAGAGGTCGCGGTAAAGCTCCTGCTTGGCGTTTTTCAGCCTGCCCTCCATCAGCAGCCGGATTTCCTCTTTCGTCAGGAAACTGCGCACAGTTTCCTCCTTCTTGATTTCGTACTCCCGGAACGGGTCGCGTGTGAGCCACTCGTTGTTGATAGCGATGAACACCATCGTCCGCAAAGGGCAGACATACAGCCACACGGTGTTGGTGCAGCAGTGCTTGTCCGTGCGCAGGAACATCTCGAAGTCGGAGATGAAGGCGGGCGTAAGCTCTTTCAGCGCGATGTCCTTCACGCGGTAGCGGATGGAGAGGAACTCTTGCAGGTGCTTGTAAACGGTCTTGTATTTCAAGAGTGTACCTTTGGCTTTCATGCCGGCCTCCACCTGTTTCTCGTAGTCCTCGTTGTGCTGGCGGAACACCTGCATCAGCGTGTGGTAGCGGT
>ENA-OPCY01001057-OPCY01001057.1-human-gut-metagenome-genome-assembly--contig:-NODE-1057-length-17182-cov-2.425177_pt1 | contig 17182 bp, 12 predicted proteins | sample MGYA00241568_ERZ501487 | MGnify/ENA primary metagenome ERZ501487 (study PRJEB25962, sample SAMEA2042574) | human gut metagenome | biome: human gut; feature: human-associated habitat; material: faeces... | reverse complement strand
TAAAAGAATTGACGAAGACGAAATAGAAGAAATAATAAGAAAAAACTTTAAAATGAAAGGCCTAATTGTAGCAGATGTAAAAATAATTAAAATGAATGACAATTCACTACAATCAGGAAACTCTAAAATAGTTCCTGCAGCAATTACGGCATCTGGTGGAGTAAATGAAAAATGGACCAATGGTGTGAAACAAGAAGAATTTAAAATTTTACAAGACTATATTTATAAAACTATAAGAGACATTTCAAAAGAGATTTTAAAAGGAAGAATTGATTTAAAACCATATTATAAAAAAGGAAAAACGCCTTGTGAATATTGTAATTACAAAGCAATATGTGGATTTAATCCAAGATTAAAAGATAATAATTATAATTATATAGACCAGAAGAGTAAAGATGATATTTTAATAAAAATGAAGAAGAATTTAGAGTAAGGAGATAAAAATGGATTTATCAAATGAAAATGTAATCCAAGTTGAAAAAGATGGAATACAATATTTGCAATTTAGAAAATTACTGGAATATAGTGACATAATAGCACATGGATATTCTTTAGGAATAGATAAAAATTTTAGAACGGCAAGAGCCAATAAACAACAATTGCCAGAACAAGAATTCAAAGCGGCGATTCAAGACTACTATAATTTAGGAAAATGCATTGATATCAAATTAAACAAAATGGTAAAGCCTAATCAAGATCATACAGACAAAATACAAATAGTAGAAAAACATATATTAGAAAATGAGCCAGACTTTAATTTAGAAGTATATGATAAAACAGATGGATTAATAACAAATAAAAAAGATATAGCATTAGCAACAACAAATGCTGACTGTATTTTATTATTGTTTTTTGACCCAGTAAATAAAGTAATTGCAAATGTACATTCAGGCTGGAGAGGAACTATACAAAGAGTTTCAGTAAAAACTGTTCAAAAAATGGTAAATAAATTTAACTGCAAACCAGAAAATATTATTTGCTGTATATGCCCAAGTATTAGAAAATGTCATTTTGAAGTTGAAAATGATGTTAAAGAAATATTTGAAAAAGAATTTAAAGATTTAAAAATAGAACAAAATAATGATATAATGGAAAAACAAAAAGATAAAGAAAAATGGAACATTGATACTGTTTTAATAAATAAAATTTTATTGGAACAAGAAGGACTAAAACAAGAAAATATTATAGATAGCGGTATTTGTAGTGTTTGTAATTCAGATCTAATTCATTCATATAGAGTTGAAAGACAAGGATATGGACTAGCTACTGCATTAATAAAAATAAATGATAAGGTTTTATAGGTAAATCCAATTCAAAAACCTAAATATATGAAAAAGGTAAATGAACGATGATAATACCCAAAAAATTAAAAAAAGGTGATACAATAGGAGTTGTGGCACCATCAAATCCAATAATTGGAGAAAATATAGAAGAACTAGAAAAAGCTAAAAAGATGCTCGAAAGAGATGGATATAAAGTCGTTTTTTCAAAAAATATCTTTTCAAATGCAAATGAATATAGTGCAACAGCAAAAGAAAAAGCAGATGATATAAATGAAATGTTTGCAAATAAAGATATAGATATGATATGGTGTGCCAAAGGCGGAGAAAATTCAAATAGTGTATTTGATTATTTAGATTTTGAAATAATTAAAAATAATCCTAAAATAATCGCAGGTTTTAGTGACATTACTTCAATAATTAATGTGATTGCAAATAAAACTGGGTTAGCTACATTTAGTGCAACTAATTTTAAAACTGTTGCAACAGATGAAACAGATTACAGCTATAAACAAGCAATTGCAAGATTTTCTGGCGAAAATGCAACCTTTGATGTTGCAAAAAAAGATTGTTATAAAACTATAAAAGAAGGGACAGCAGAAGGAGAACTAATAGGCGGAAATCTTACTTTAACAACAGGTTTAGTAGCAGGAAAATATAAAATTAATTTTAAAAATAAAATATTATTTTTAGAAGAATTAGGATATGAATCAGATCCATCAGTAGTTAGTAGAAATTTATATTTTATGAAACAAAACGGTGTGTTTGATGAAATAAATGGATTATGGATTGGAAATTATGAACATATAAGTGAAATATCACTAGAAAAAATCGTAACAGATGTAATAGGAAATGAATATAATTTTCCAATTATTAAATCAAATAATTTTGGACATAATGAAACCAAAATAGCAATCCCAATAGGAGTTAAAGCAAAAATAGATACAAATAAACGAATAAAAATAGAATTATTAGAGAAATGTGTTAAATAAAAGGATGGAACAAAAATGTTTGAAAATTGGGAAGAATTAGAAGAAACAATTAAAGGGTGCAATAAATGTAAATTATATTCAACAAGACAAAATATTGTTTTTGGTGTAGGAAATAAAAATGCCAGATTAATGTTTATAGGTGAAGGACCAGGAGCAGACGAAGATAGGTTGGGAGAACCATTTGTTGGAAGAGCTGGACAACTTATGAATAAAGCTTTTCAAATGTTAGGAATTAAAAGGGAAGAAGTATATATAGCTAATATTGTAAAATGCAGACCACCAAATAACAGAAATCCAGAAGAAGACGAATGTGAAGCTTGTATGAATTACTTAAGAAACCAAGTAATATTAGTAAAACCAGAAATAATTGTATTATTAGGAAGTGTAGCATTAAAACATATTTTAGGAAAAGAATATGGAATTACAGCTTCAAGAGGAAAATGGATAGAGAAAAAGGGCATAAAATATATGCCAACCTGGCACCCAGCAGCATTACTTAGAGATGAAGGTAAAAAAATTGACTTTGTAAAAGATTTACAATTAGTAGAAAGAGAATTAAACAAGTGAGTCAGTATGATTGACGAGTAAAAGCTAATAAGATAAAATTAACAAAATATAATTTTTAGAGTAAAATTAATCATTTTAATGATATTAAAACTTTTAATTAGGTTTGAAAATTATAATAAAAGTCAACATACATTGAAAGGAATGGAAAAATTGAAAGAAATAGAAGAAAAAGCTAAATACTGCCTTCATTGTAAAACAAAACCATGTTCAATAAAAGGTTGCCCATTACATAATAATATACCAGAATTTATTCAGGAAGTTAAAGAAAAAAATTATCAAAAAGCATATGAAATTTTAAGTGAAACAACAGTACTTCCTGGTGTATGTGGAAGAATATGTCCACATCAAAAACAATGTCAAGGTTCATGTGTAAGAGGAATAAAAGGAGAACCTGTTTCAATAGGAGAACTAGAGGCATTTGTATTTGACAATGTGGTAAAAGATGAAACAGCTTTAAAAAAAGTATGGGAAACAGAACTACAAAATAAAAAGAACAAAAAAGTAGCTGTAATAGGAGGAGGACCAGCAGGTCTAACAGCAGCAGCATTTTTAGCTAAAAATGGGATAGAAGTAACAATATATGAAAAATATAATTATTTAGGTGGTTTATTAGTACATGGAATACCAGAATTTAGACTAGGCAAAGATATAGTGCAAAAAACTGTAGAAAATATATTGAATCTAGGAATTAAAGTTAAATACAATAATGAATTAGGAAAAGATATTTTGATACAAGAATTAGAAAAGGAATATGACAAAATTTTTCTTGCATTTGGCGCAAATTGTTCTTCAAAAATGGGAGTAGAAGGAGAAAATTTAACTGGAGTATATGGTGGAAACGAATTACTAGAATATAATAGCCATCCAGATTATAAAGAAAAAACAGTGATTGTTGTAGGTGGCGGAAATGTAGCAATGGACTGCGCAAGAACAATTAAAAAACTTGGAGCTAAAGAAGTAAAAGTTGTTTATAGAAGAGCAAGAGAGCAGATGCCAGCTGAAGACAAAGAAATTGAATCAGCAATAAATGAAAAAATAGAATTTTTATTTCAAAATAACATTGTGAAAATAATTGGAAATGAAAAAGTAGAAAAAGTTGAACAAATAAAAACTAAATTAGTTCAAAAAGAAGATGAAAACAGATTATCACCTGTAAATATTGAAGGAAGTAATTATATAATAAATGCAGATTATATTATTATGGCATTAGGCTCAAATCCAGATAAAATTGTAAACACATTAGGATTAGAATTAGATAAATGGAATAATATAAAAATCAATGAAAATTATCAAACATCAAAAGAAAATATATACGCAGCCGGAGATTTGGCAGGAGTAAGAGGAACAGTAGCTTGGGCAGCATTTTCTGGAAGAGAAGCTGCAAAATCAATTATAAAAGCATTAAATAAATAATAAAAAGAAACTAAATATATAGTTAAATTAATTGTTATTAGGTTAATATATTTTTTATGAGTAACAATTCGGGGGGACCAACAAGTTACAGACTGTTATGTAATTACAGGCTGTATGCAGTTGGGAGTTATGAAGAAAAAATATATTAACCTAGAAAAATAATTTATAAAGTAAATACTATATATTTAGTTTCTTTTTAATCATCAATATTTCTTTCACCATATTTGGCAGGACCAAATAATAATTTTCTAATAGCTGCAATAAAACGTCTAAACATATTTTCTTTTTTGGAAATGACTCTAATAGCTCTTTCAATAGGAATATTTTCGCCTCTTTCTAAAGCATTATATTTTTCCTCTAATTGCATCATTTTATCTACATAGTAATCATTGAAAAATGAATATCCTTCCATAGAGCCAAGATAATCCTTAAAAGAATATAGTTTTCTTCTATAATTTTCAACTTCTTCTAAATTACTTATAAAATTAAATGCAGTATCAAAATAACTAGAGATAATTAAATTTTGAGTTCTCATAAATGTTAAAGAAATTTCACTTTTTAATTCATCAATTTTTTTAAGCATTCCATCAACACGTTTATTTCTATCATCAACATTAGCAATTTTATTGTTTAATTTTATTATTTCCTCTTCAGCATTTAATATATCATCAAAAGCATTTTGTATAGCCATAAATGTTTTAGGAGAAGTTAAAGATGCAAATTTTTCTTTAAATTTGTCATTACTATTTAAAGTGCTTTCAAATAAAACATCTTCACCAACTAAATATGCTAATTGACTAGCAAGGCAACATTCCAAAGGATAATATGAAGGACTTGTAGTTTCAAAACTAATTCCAAAATATTTAACATATTCTTTAGGAATACCATTAACTTTAGATGACATAAGTTGAACAGAAGCCTCATTTAATCCTAATCCATAAATCTTAAATTCAGTATAATCACATAATCCCATTTTAATCAGATAATTCTTCTTATCTTTTACTTCTTGCAAATAATGAATACATTCATGAATCGCAAATTCTTCTAAGTCATCATCTTGAATATGTTCATTAAAATAAATAGAAGAATTTTTATAAAAGTAATTAGCCTCAGCCATACCTTCTGGCATCTTGGCTTTATACATATCTAATCTAGACAATTTTATAAATAAATAATTAATATCAAGACCATAATTAGGAAAGGTTTCACATAATTTTATAGAAATATTCCTTGCTATTGAGTTTATTTTCAAAGTATCAAGTTTTTCGACAACTTCAATGCCGTCTTTTTTTAAATCAGATTCTATACTCATTAAAATTCAATTCCTTTCTAAATTTATTAGAAAATATATAGTAATAAAAGTTTTGATTTTATTAAAACTAATTTTTTCTATAATAACCTAACAATATTATACAATAAAAAGAATATTCAAATGTGTCGACAGTATTAAATGTTAGTTACATTTTAATTACAATAAAATTTAGAAAAATATTATAAAAAATAATGAAAAATAGAGATAAAAAGACTAAATTATATAAATTTGACTAATTAAGCAATTATTTTCACTTTGACCAATAATACTTTTTTAAAATATAATAGCCACATCAATTAAAAATTGAAATATAAATTGAAAGGAGGAAAGATAATGAGCTTAAGTAAAATTGAAAGTATACTAGAGAAAATTCAAGTACACGTTCTGAATATTGAAACACAAGTTGGAAACTTACAAAACCAAGTAAACAATTTAGAAAAAAGAATGGACAGCATGGAAAGCAAAATGGACAGTATGGAAAAGAGAATGGACAGCATGGAAAACAGAATGGACAGCATGGAAAACAGAATGGACAGTATGGAAAAGAGAATGGACGGCATGGAAAGCAGAATGGACAGTCTTGAAAAAAATATGGACGAAAGATTCAAAGAAACAAATGAAGAACTAAGAAAAATAAGTAAAACAGTAGCAAAAATAGAAGTAGAACACGGAGAAAAATTACAAATATTATTTGATGCTTTTAAAATACATGATGAAAAAATAGACAAAATAATGAAAAGATTAGAATTGCACGAAAAAATACTAAATAAGCATAGTGACGAAATATATTACATCAAAGAAAGATTAGAAAAAATAGGATAAAGCCTATAGATAAATAATATATTTAACCATAGGCTTTTAAATTTTAATATCTTAATTTATTTATTCATAACTTTTAAAAAACTATAATATTTAATATGATTTTAATTCTTCTAAATTCAAATTTATTTTACAACAATATTATATATTTTATTTCTTACATAAATTTCTTTCACAATGGTTTTACCATCAAGTTTTGAATCTATAACATTATGAACTTTTTCTTTAACAGAACTTTCATCTTCATCTAAATTAATTTGAACAGTACCTTTTAATTTACCATTAAATTGAATAGGTAAAGTTATTTCATCAGCAATTGTTTTTGCTTCATCATATTCAGGCCATTTCATATATGCAAAATCTTCTTTTTCATCAAGTACTGTATGCAATAATTCTTCTGTCATATGTGGCGCAAATGGATTTAACAATTGTAATAAAGTTTTAAATTCAGCTTTATTTATTGATTTTACTTTATAGAATTCATTAACCATTGTCATAAGAGTAGAGATAGCTGTATTAAATTTCATATCTTCAATATCATAAGAAACTTTTTTAATTGCTCGATGCATCATTTTTTCAAATTTAGCAGAATATTCATTTCCATCTACTAAAAGTGTTTGTAAGTTCCAAACTCTATCTAAGAATTTTGCACAACCTCTAATACTTTCCATAGACCAAGGTGCTGTTTGATCAAATGGTCCCATAAACATTTCATAAACTCTAAAAGCATCTGCCCCAAATTCTTCAACAATGTCATCAGGATTTACAACATTACCTTTAGATTTAGACATTTTTTCACCATTTCCACCTAAAATCATACCATGTGAAGTTCTTTTTTGATATGGTTCTTTAGTTGGAACAACACCAATATCATATAAAAATTTGTGCCAAAATCTTGAATATAATAAGTGAAGTGTGGTATGTTCCATTCCACCATTATACCAATCAACAGGTGACCAGTATTTTAAAGCTTCTTTTGATGCTAAAGCATCATTATTATGTGGATCCATATATCTTAAATAATACCAAGATGAACCAGCCCATTGAGGCATTGTATCTGTTTCTCTTGTTGCATGACCACCACAGTGAGGACAAGTTGTGTTTATCCATTCTGTATGTTTAGCAAGTGGAGATTCACCATTTTCACCTGGTTCATAATCCTCAATATCAGGTAATCTTAAAGGTAAATCTTTTTCATCAATTGGAACCCAACCACATTTATCACAATGAACCATTGGAATTGGTTCACCCCAATAACGTTGTCTAGAAAATACCCAATCACGTAATTTATAATTTACTTTTTTCTCACCAATTTTATTTTCTTCTAAGTATTCAATTACCTTCCTTTTAGCATCTGTTACAGATAAATCATTTAAAAATCCAGAGTTTATTAAAATACCAGTAGCAACATCAGTAAAAGCTTCTTTTTCAATATCAACTTCTTCTCCAGAATTTGATTTTATAACTTGAATAATTGGTAAATTGAATTTTTTAGCAAAATCATGGTCACGAGTATCATGAGCTGGAACAGCCATAATAGCACCAGTACCATATGTTATTAAAACATAATCAGAAATCCAAATTGGAATTTCTTTTCCTGTTAAAGGATTTATTGCTTTAATTCCTTTAATTTCACAACCAGTTTTTTCTTTGTTTAATTCAGCTCTTTCAAAATCAGATTTTAAAGAAGCTTTATATTTATAATCATTTATATCATCCATATTTGTAATTTTATCTTTTAATTCTCCAATAATATGATGTTCTGGAGCAACTACCATATATGTAGCACCAAATAATGTATCAGGTCTTGTAGTATAAACTGTTAAAGATTTGTCTATTCCTGAAATTTTAAATTCAACTTCTGCACCTTCACTACGTCCAATCCAGTTACGTTGTTGAGATTTTATTTTATCAAGATAATCAACATCGTCTAAATCATCAATTAATCTTTGAGCATATTCAGTAATTTTTAACATCCATTGTGATTTTTCTTTTTGAACAACAGGGCTACCGCATCTTTCACAAACACCATTAACAACTTCTTCATTTGCAAGTCCAACTTTACAACCTGTACAGAAATTAATTGGCATTGTTGTTTTATATGCTAAACCATGTTTATATAATTGAATAAAAATCCATTGAGTCCATTTGTAATAATTTGGATCTGTTGTATTTATTTCTCTTGACCAATCAAAAGAAAAACCAATTGATTTTAATTGTTCTTTAAAATGATTAATATTTTTTTCAGTTGTGATTTTAGGATGTATATGATTTTTAATTGCATAATTTTCAGCAGGTAAACCAAATGCATCAAAACCTATAGGGAAAAGTACATTGTAACCTTGCATTCTTCTTTTTCTAGCAATAATGTCTAAAGCAGTGTAACTTCTTGGATGACCAACATGTAATCCTTGTCCAGATGGATATGGGAATTCTATTAATCCATACCACTTTTTCATAGAAAAGTCATCTTTTGCATTAAAAGTACCTTCACTATACCATTTTTCTTGCCATTTTTTTTCTATATCTTTAAAATTATAAGCCATAAAAAAAGCCTCCTTAAAAAGTATTATTTTGCTGTATTATATAACAAAAAGGTACATAAATCAAGGCTTGCATAAAAAGTCTAAAAATGATAAAATCTGCCAAGAGGTGTTTAAAATGATTGATTTAGAAAAATGCAAAGATGAATTTTTAAAATATACAGAAAAATATGATTTGAATAACGATAATTTAAAAAGAAGACAATTACATTCTTTACGAGTTATGAAAAAAAGTAGAATAATAGCACAATCACTAAAATTAAGCGAAGAGGAAATCCAAATAGCTACACTAATAGGATTACTCCACGATATAGGAAGATTTGAACAATATACTAAATATAATACTTTTAGTGATCATAATAGTATAGATCATGCAAATTTAGGTGTAGACATATTGCAAGAAAATAATTATATAAAAAATTATATAGAAGACGAAAATTGGATAAATATAATATTAACAGCAATAAAAAATCATAATAAATATAAAATGGAAAATGGATTAAATAAGAAAAAAGAACTATTTTGCAAAATAATAAGAGATGCGGACAAAGCGGATATTATGTATGAAGGTGCAAATGTATTTTGGAATACAGAAAGTGAAAAGTCAGATTTGGAAAATGCAAAAGTAAAACAAGAAGAGATAGATGCAATAAAAAAACATACATTAATAGATAGAAGAAAAATGAAAAGAGAATCAGAATTAGATGGGATGTTAATAATGTTATGTTTTATATTTGATATTAATTATCCAGCAACATTTGAAATAATTGATAAAGATGAAGTTGTAGAAACAATCTTTAAAAGATTTAATTTTAAAGATGAAGAGACAAAAGAAAAAATGAAAGAAATAAGAAAAGAACTAAAAGAATATATAAATAAAAATAAAGGATGAGAAAATGGGCAAAAAGCTATTAATAACAGAAAAGCCATCTGTTGCAATGGAGTTTGCAAAAGCATTAAAAATAACAACAAAAAGAAAAGATGGATATCTAGAAAGTGACGGATGGATAATAACCTGGTGTGTAGGACATTTGGTAACAATGAGTTATCCGGAAAAATATGATGAAAAATTAAAATATTGGAGATTAGATACATTACCATTTATACCAGAAGAGTGGAAATATGAAATTATTCCACAAGTTGAAAAACAATTTAATATTGTACAAGGCTTGTTACAAAGAGAAGATGTAGAAGAAATTTATAATGCAGGTGACTCTGGAAGAGAGGGAGAATACATACAAAGATTAGTATTTATGATGGCAAAACCAAACCCAAAAGCTAAAATGAAAAGAGTATGGATAGATTCACAAACAGAGGAAGAAGTACAAAGAGGAATAAGAGAAGCAAAAGATATGTCAGAATATGATAGCTTATCAGATAGTGCATATTTAAGAGCAAAAGAGGATTATTTAATAGGAATTAATTTTTCAAGATTATTATCAATAATATATGGAAGAAGTTTAGCAAATAAAATCAATGAAGATAAAGCATCAATATCAGTAGGAAGAGTAATGACTTGTGTATTGGGAATGGTTGTCTCAAGAGAAAGAGAAATAAGAAACTTTGTAAAAACAAAATATTATAAAATAGTAGGAATGTTTGGAAATTCAGATTCACAATTTAAAGCTGAATGGAAAGTGAATGAAAAATCAAAAATGTATAATTCTCCGCAATTATACAATGATACAGGATTTAGAAAAGAAGAAGATGCTAAAAAATTTATATTAAGCTTGCAAGGAAAAAAAGCTAAAGTTACAGAACTAAAAAAATCAAAACAAAAAGAAAATGCACCATTATTATTTAATCTTGCAGAAATTCAAAACCAATGTACAAAAAGATTTAAAATAAAACCTGATGAAACATTAGAAGTAATTCAAAATTTATATGAAAAAAAATTAGTAACATATCCAAGAACAGATGCAAGGGTGCTTTCAACAGCAGTTGCTAAAGAAATTACAAAAAATTTGAATGGAATTGCTAGAGGATATAAAGATGAAGACATACAAGGATATATAAAAAAAATGGTAGAGGAAAAATATTCTACAAATTTGGTAAAAACTAAATATGTAAATGATAGTAAAATAACAGACCATTATGCAATAATTCCAACAGGTCAGGGATATGAAAATTATAACGGACTACCAGATTTGCATAAAAAAGTATATAAAGTTATAGTAGAAAGATTTTTAGCAATATTCTATCCACCAGCTGAATATCAAAAAATCCAAGTAACACTAGAAATAGAAAATGAAGATAAAACAGTAGAAATATTTAATTGTAGTGAAAAAGTATGTTTAAATAAAGGATTTTTAGAGATATTAAAACCAGCTGAAAAAGGAAAAAGTAAAACAAGTACAAATAAAAATCTAGAAGAACAAGATGCAAATGCTGAAAATAAAGACGAAGAAGAGACAGAAAAAGAACAAGAAAGCAACTTGGAGATTTTAAAAAAACTTAAAAAAGGTCAAGAAGTTGAAACACAAAATTTTGAATTAAAAGAAGCGGAAACATCACCACCAAGCAGATATAATTCAGGTTCAATAATTTTGGCAATGGAAAATGCAGGAAAACTAATTGAAGATGAGGAATTAAGAGAGCAAATAAAAGGTGCTGGAATAGGAACAAGTGCAACAAGGGCAGAGATTATAAAAAAACTAGAAAAGATTAAATATATTGATATAAATGGAAAAACACAAATAATAACACCAACACTAAAAGGTGAAACAATTTATGATATAGTTATGAATTCAATGCCAGATATGCTAAATCCTAAATTGACAGCAAGCTGGGAAAAGGGCTTAGATATGGTTGCTAAAAAAGAGATAGAGCCAGAAGAGTTTATGGTTAAGCTAAAAAATTATATTAATTCGAAATTTAATAAATTAGTTATAAAAATGTAATAGAAAAAGTTAGTCTAAAAATAAGTTGCAATAAAAAAGTATCTATGGTTCCATTCATAAATTAAAAGTTTCTAAATATAATTTGATATAATAACTAAAACTCAATATATATTATTTTCTTTATGCCTTGTGTGTCGCAATTTCCATTTATAAACTGTACTAGTATGTCGATTGCTCCAATCGCACTCACATAGCTCGTTTGGTCGCTTACGCGGCATCACATAAAATAATATATATTGAGTTTCATTTACTAATTAACCTTTCAATGAATAAATTTTATCAACTAATTTTCTAGAGTAATCTCTTAAAATATTTTTATCATTTAAAACCTCTTGAGGTATAAAAATTGGTTCACCAAAGGTCACATTGACTTTAGAGAAAAATGAAGGTCGTCTAGTAATATAAGTTGGGATAATTGGGATGTTCACTTTAGCAGCAATAAAAGTAGCACCATTACGAGCTTTTTTACCAATTTCATTTTCGTCTTTTACGACTTTACCTTCTGGAAAAATTAATAATTGATTAGGTTCATTGTTCTCAAAAATAGATAAAGCCTGAAACAAACTTTTACTATCAACTTTAGTTCTATCTACGGGAAAAACATTGTAATGTTTTATAATCCTAGAGAAAATAGGATATTTAAAAATTTCTGCTTTTGCCATAATAAACAAATTTCTAGAGGGTGGATATATAAAAAATGGATCAAATATACAAGAATGGTTAGGACAAATTAAGTATTGGTCATATTTGTTTAAATTATCGAGACCACTATAAGAAACTTTAAATAAAAAACTATCAAAAAATATTTTTACAAATTTTTTCATACTCATAAAATCACTTCCAAATAAATTATATAAGCAATAAAAATGAATGTCAACAATTGACAATGTTAAACAAATTTGGTATAACATTTATAGTGATTATACAAAAGAAAGGAATAGTTGAAAAAATAATTTAATTCTTTTACAACTAAATTATACCTTTGGAAAGGAAGAAAAAACAATGGATAAAAAAAGATACAAATCAGTAATAGCACTTTGGGGAATAATATTTATATGTTTACAAGCAATAACAATAGTAAATGTATTTGGAATAAACCCAGGAGGGTATACAGAAGTAGCTAAAGCAATTACCTCAATAACAGCAGTAATAATTGTTGTACTAACAATAATATTTATGGTATTATCATTAAAATTTAAAAAATCAGGACCAATTATAGGAATGATAATCGGAGCTGTATATATTGTAGCTTCATTCAACGTTGGATATATGGTAGTTGGAATATTATTTATATTCTCTTGTGCAGATTTATTACAAGAATTAAACAAAGGACAAAATGATAAAGAGACTAAAAAAGTAGAAGAAAAAATCGAAAAATAATTATTAGTTTGTCAGCATAAATTATATTAAATACAAGTAAAATGTATATAAATATAATTCTAGGAGATGTATAATGAATACAATATTAGGAGAACTAGGAAAGAATTCAAAATTTATAGAATTACTAAAAAATGTAGAAAATAAACAAAGCCCGATAGTGATATCGGGCTTAAATGACATTGGAATGATACAACTTGGAACAGCAATAAATGAATTTGGAAAAAAGCCAATATGTATATTAACATACAACGAAATTCAAGCCAAAAAAATATATGAAGATATAAAATATTTTACAGATAAAGTAGTATTTTTTCCTAAAAAAGAAGTAGTAACATATGATTATATTGCAGAAAGCAAAGACATTCCATACAAAAGAATAGAAGCATTAAACAAAATAGCTACTAAGAAAAATTTAGTAGTAATAACAACAATAGAAGCAGCAACACAAAAATTACCTCAAAAAGATGTATTATATAGAAATAAATTACATTTTAAAACAGGAGAAAGTTATAATTTAGAAGAATTAAAACAAAAATTAGTAAGTTTAGGATATTCAAGATATGACTTAATAGAAGGAAGAGGGCAATTCAGTGTAAGAGGTGGAATTGTAGATATAGCAACAAACGAAAAAGTAGGAATAAGAATAGAATTTTGGGGAGATGACATAGATTCTATAAGAGAATTTAATATAGAAACACAGAGGTCAATAAAAAATATAGAAACAGCTACAATATACCCAGCACATGAATATATATTAGATGAACCTGCTGAAAAAACTTGCAAAAAAATAAAAGAAAAATATAAAAGTTCTAAAAAACAAGATATAATAGAAGAAGATATAGAGCAAATAAAAACAGGAAATTATATAAGTAAAATAGATAAATATTTTGATTGTTTTTATGAAAAACAAGAAACAATATTAGATTATCTAAATAAAGATTATGTAGTATTTTTAGACGAAATAAACAAAATAGAAACAAGAAGTACAAATATAAAAGAAGACAGAAAAAACTTAGAGAGAAGTTTAATAGAAAAAGAAAGACAAATACCAGAAGCAATAACAAATATACTTGAATTTGAACAAATACAAGAAATATTAGATAAAAAACAAGTAATATATATTCAAAAACAAGACACACAAATTAAAGTACAAGGCGAAAAATATAATTTCAATTATAGAACTGTAAATTATTATAAAAGTGAAACAACAACATTTATAGAAGACTTAAAAAAAGCAGTAAAAGAAAAGAAAACAATATATATTCTAACCGAAAATAAGGAAAAAGCTAAAAAGATAAAATTAATGCTAGAAGAACAAGAAATCATATGCAAAATAGAGGAAAAACTAGACCAAACAATAATTGTAAAATCAAGAGAAAACATAGTTACAATATCAATTGGAAAAATATCAACAGGATTTGAAAATTATGATTTAAATCAATTAGTAATTTCAGCAGATGATTTAATAAATGGAGAAAAAAAGAAAAGAAGAGTTACACATACAGCTTTTAAAGAAGGAGAAAAAGTTGTATTTGATGAATTGAAAATTGGAGATTATGTAGTACATAGAAAATATGGAATAGGGATATATATTGGTGTAAATACAATAAAAGCAGATGGAACAATAAAAGATTATATAAAAATAAAATATAGAGATGATGATGTCTTATATATACCAACAACAGATTTAGACATAATTAGAAAATATACTGGAGGAGACAAATTAAAGCCTAAAATAAATAAACTAGGAACCAAAGAATGGGAAAAAACAACAGCAAAAGTAAAAAATAATTTACGTGAAATTGCTAAAGAATTAATTGAGCTATATGCCAAAAGAGAAAAGATACAAGGATATGCCTTTGGCAAAGACACCCCTTGGCAAAAAGAATTTGAAGACAAATTTCCATATCAAGAAACAGACGACCAATTAAGATGTATAGAAGAAGTAAAAAAAGATATGGAAACACCTAAACCAATGGATAGGCTATTATGTGGAGATGTAGGTTATGGAAAAACTGAAGTAGCAATGAGGGCAGCTTTTAAAGCAGCAATTGATGGAAAACAGGTTGCATATTTAGCACCAACAACAGTACTTGCAGAGCAACAATACCAAGAATTTAAGGAAAGAATGAAAGACTATCCAATTAGAATAGAAATATTAAACAGATTTAAAACTAAAAAATATCAAAATGAAGTTATAAAAAAATTACAACTAGGTGAAGTAGATATTTTATTGGGAACCCACAGAATACTAAGTAAAGATGTTGAATTTAAAAATCTAGGATTATTGATAATAGACGAAGAACACAGATTTGGAGTAAAAGACAAAGAAAAAATAAAACAACTAAAAGCCAATATTGATGTTTTAACAATGACAGCAACACCAATACCTAGAACAATGCATATGTCAATTGTAGGAATAAGAGATATGTCAGTAATATATGAGCCACCATATAACAGAAAGCCAGTTCAAACTTATGTACTAGAATATGACGAAGAAATTATAAAAGAGGCAATAACAAAAGAGTTAGAAAGAGGAGGGCAAATATTTTACTTATTCAATAATGTTCAAAATATTCAACAAAAAGCAAGTCAAATAAGTAATTTAGTGCCAGAAGCAAATGTGGTATATGCACATGGTCAAATGCCTGGAAAACAAATTGAAGATATAATGCAAGAATTTGTAGAACAAAAAACAAATGTATTAGTATGTACAACAATATTAGAATCAGGAATAGATATACCAAATGCCAACACAATAATAGTAGAAAATGCAGACAGAATGGGATTAGCACAGTTATATCAAATTCGTGGTAGAGTAGGTAGGTCAGATAGACAAGCATATGCATATATAACATATAAAAGGGATAAATTATTATCAGAAGTAGCAGATAAAAGATTAAAAGCTATAAAAGAATTTACTGAATTTGGTTCAGGATTTAAAATAGCAATGAGGGATTTAGAAATCCGTGGAGCTGGAAGCTTGCTAGGAGAAATCCAATCAGGGCATTTAGAACAAGTAGGATATGATACTTATTGTAAATTACTTGACGAAGTAGTAAAAGAAATGAAAGGTATAAAAGTAACAGAAGAAGCGGATGTACAAGTAGACTTAAATGTTACTTGTTATATACCAGATAACTATATAGAAGATAGTGGTCAAAAAATCGAAGTATATCAAAAAATTGCATTATGCAGGACAGAAGAAGATATACAAAATGTTATAGACGAGGTAATTGATAGATATGGAAATATGCCAAAAGAACTAGAAAATTTACTAGAAGTAGCACGAATAAAACAACTTGCGAAAGAACAAAATATAGTAAAAGTAGAAAATAAACAAAATGGAGTTGTATTTATATTTGCTTCAAGTGAAAATATCAAATATGATATAGCAGAACTTGTAAGAAAATATGGAAATAAAATAAAATTTTCAGCAGGTATAAAACCAATGATTACTTACAAAACAGATAATGTAAAAGAACAAGAATTACTAAAACAAGTAAAAGAATTTTTAGAAATAAATTAAAAGGTAGGAGATTTTATGGAATTTATAAAAAAGATTGGAAAAAGTGAAAATGGTTCTATAACTGTATATGTATTATCAACATTAATGGTAGTTTTATTAGTAACAACAACAATATACGTAGGATTAAGAAACAAAACAACGACACAAATAAAACAAATGGATAAGATTAATAAAGAATATAATGTAACAGAAAACGATATGCAAGAAGCATATGATAAAGCAATTTTGGAAACACTTGAATCAGTAAAAGGAACAGAAACAACAAATACAACAGTAAAAGATAATTTAGGAAATAAAGTAGTTGTACCTGCAGGATTTAAAGTAATAAATCCAACAGAAAATGTAACAAATGGAATAGTAGTAGAAGATGTAACACATGAAGCAACAAAAGGAAGCCAATTTGTATGGATACCAGTAGGAGATGTAATAAAAGATAGTGCTGGAAAT
>ENA-OPCY01001056-OPCY01001056.1-human-gut-metagenome-genome-assembly--contig:-NODE-1056-length-17192-cov-2.111396_pt1 | contig 17192 bp, 13 predicted proteins | sample MGYA00241568_ERZ501487 | MGnify/ENA primary metagenome ERZ501487 (study PRJEB25962, sample SAMEA2042574) | human gut metagenome | biome: human gut; feature: human-associated habitat; material: faeces... | reverse complement strand
GAGACTACTCTTACTTTCCAGCGCTGAACTATCCGTTTTCTGATCGTGGGGGCTATTTGTGGCATGGTTCCGGTGCCGGGTTGTTCTCTTTCGCTCGTAGTAATGGTTATAGCACTTACTACGGTGGCTTCCGTCCGGTGCTCGTAGCACTTTAGAATATTCCTTGGGCCTTCGGGCCCTTTTATTCGGCACAAAATTCTAATTTTCTCTGTACAAAAATACGGGGAAATGATATAATTTGAAAAAATAAACAATATTTGGGATTAAACTGTACTACTCTTACTTTCCAGCGCTGAACAATCCGTTTTCTAAACGTGGGGGCAATTTATGGAATGGTTCCAATGCCGGGTTGTTCTATTTCAATCGTAATAATGGTAATAGCAATTACAACAATGGCTTCCGTCCGGTGCTCGTAGCACTTCGATACACAAAGGTTCGCAAAGGAATCTATCTTAGAGGGGAAATGTTTAAGGATATTTCCGAAAGGAAAGACTAAATGCTTATTTTATAACTGTAGAATGAAAAAAGTTGTAAAAAAGAAAATGAAATTTACAGCAAGATTTGTATCAAAGAAGTTTAATTCCAGTGATATAAACATCAGATTTTATATCATAAACACATAAATAGTACACGATTGTTTTAGTAGTTATAAAACGAAAATCCAAGTGTATGAAAAAAACAACACAAATTCTATTAATAAATAAAACAAAATAAGTTATTTTGAAATTTACTAATAGAATAGTGTTGTTTAAATATTATAATTATAAAATTTAGTTGTTGTTCTTAATATCTTGTTCAATATCTAAAATCAATTTTTTTTCGATATCAGCAACAGCAGAGCTACCATATAAAAAATTACAATTATTAAGAACTTTTTGCTTCAAATTGTAAGCATTACAATGTTCTACATGTCCTAACCAAGAATTTAATTGTTGCATAGTATGCTCTAAGTCTAGTGAGTTAGTTTCAAACTTTTGATTCCATTTTTTAACGTTTTTCTTAATTTTTTTCTTACTAGATAATCGTAATAATCTATGAGTAAGAAATATTCTATATCCACAAAAATTTACACCCATTTTATATGGATAATATCGAGATTTAGCATTTAACTCAAGACGTAAATTAGAATGTAAAAAATCTTCTATTTGTTTTTTAACATGAATACATTCTTTTTTAGTTTTTAAAATTAGAATAAAATCATCCATATAGCGAGTATAATTTTTTATTTTTAAGACTCGTTTTATATATTGATCTAATTCATTTAAATATATATTAGCAAAAAATTGGCTAGTATAATTACCAATAGGAACGCCAATAGCATTTTTATTGATTGGACCGTTAAAAATTAAAATTTGAGTTAAAAACAATAAATCTTTATCTTGAATATATTTTTGCATAATTGTATATAAAATGTAAGGATTTATATTGTAAAAAAATCTTTTAATATCACATTTTAGAATCCAAAAATCACCATGATTACGTTTAAAAATTCTCATTTGTTTTTGGACTTCTTTAACAGCAGCATGTGTACCTCTATCATTTAAACATGCAAATGTAGTATCTATAAAACGAGGAATAATATAAGGTTTTATAAATTCTTCTACATACCATTGATGCACAATTCTATCTTGATAGGGTAAGGCTTGTATGGTTCTTTCCTTAGGTTCATATACTTTAAAGGAAAAGTAATTTCCTAAGCGATATGTTTTATTTTTTAATCTATTTTGAATATTAACAAGATTATTTTCTAAATTGAACTCAAATTTTATAACTTCATTTTTATAAGCTTTATGTTTTCTAGCTCTATAATGAGCCTGAAGTAATTTTTCAAAAGTAAGTTTTTTGTAAAATTGATTTCTTATCGTTTTTGGCAAGACAAAATCCAACCTCCTAACATATTACAAATATCAGTAAGTAAATTGGCCCAACTTTGGTAATTTTGTAAGGAAATGTATTTATATTTAAATGATAATCTAATATGAACTTTTAGTAGATTTAAATTTACGTCAAACTCATTTAAGTAACGAAGTTTGTCATGTTTGTTAAATGATTTTATTGCATACATTAAATTTCTAAGACCAGTATATAATGAATTTTTTATTTCTTGAACAAGTGCAAAATTTTCACATTTTGGATATTTACGAACAATATCATTTGAATAATTTATAAGTTCTATATATTTTTGATAAATTTTTAAACTTTTATTATTAGGGGTTTTATCATTGATTGTAGTAGATTCCATATTAATTATTCATCTCCTCTTTTATTTTTTTAGCTTTTAAATTTAATGAATCAATTAAAGAATAAGCTTCTTTTATTGAAAGCTCATCAGCTTTAATTAAACAAATAGAGTCAATTAGATTTTTTACAGATGCATTTAATAAATAATTTTTACTAGGTAATGGAGAAGATGTTACAGAATCTACAATTTCTATTGTATATCCTAAACTTTTTATTAGATTTAAATATTTGTCGAGATTATTAACTGGAAATCCACATTTTAATACATTTTCATTAAGATTAGTTAATTTTAAATTTAACAAAGAAGCCATTTTTTTAGCATCATCAGCTAAAAAAAGATAAAAAATTCCACTTTTAAAAAGATAAATTTGATTTGGATTAATCTTTTTCAATTCTAAATATCTTTGGTACATTTTACTCATATTTCTATTCCTTCCTTTTTTTATAATATCTTCCATATTTTAGGATATTGTAAAACAAAGAAAAATAAATGTCAACCCCTTAAGGTTGATAAAATGGAAATAAATAGTAATTAAAACCGGCAATATATTGTTGTATAATAATATGAAATACGGAAAACGTGTAATATTGGGAGATGATTTTGTGAATTGGTATAATAGATTTTACGAGAAAGAAAAATGGGTAAAAAAATCTGTTGAAATAGAAGGAAATCTGTATGACAAACTAAAAGAAATTGCAAATGAAGAATTAGATGCTTCAGTAAATAAAATCATAGATGCGTGCATAGATGATTTTGAAATAGCAGAAAAAGTAGTTATATATAGAAAAAGAAAAGATGAAATAAATGTAGCAAGATCAATAATAATAAGAGAATCAATATACAAAAAATTAGAAGATATGAGAGAAAAATATGGAATATCTATTTCTAAACTTGTAAATATAGCAATAAGAACAGGGTTAGAAAGTTATAAAAACAAATAAAATAAAAGAGCAGAATAAAAATAATTTTAAACTGCTCTCTATTTTGTATTATCATAAATTTTAAAGAAATTTCAACTTGTAAAATAAACAAATAATATAAAATATCGATCGTAATATAGGAGTGGATTTCATTGAAAAAAGAAAAAGGAAAAATTTTAATTGAAGGAATGGATTTATCTGGAAAAACAACTATTACAAAATATTTGTCTGAAATATTGACTGTTAATAAAATTCAAAAAAGAACTCTTAGTGATGACTGTGCAATTTATGATTTCACAGTAGCTCAATCTAAAAAAGGTAAATTACATATAGATTTAATTAATGAGTTATATACTTTGGCAATTAGTGAAGATTTATATAATTATAAAATCAATGATAATGGAATAGTATTGCAAGATTCATATTTTGCTTTAAGAAGTTATGCTTTAATGAAACAAAAATATCCAGATACTTTAGCTAAAGAAGTTTACAAATTATTACAATTATTTCCAAAACCTGAATTAACATTTTATTTGACAGCTAGTACAGAAGAAAGATTAAAAAGAAATGAAAAAAGAGATAAACCTATGGCGTATATGGAAAAATTGTTAGTATCAAATCCTAAAGAATTTGAAAAGATTGAAAAAAACTTAAGAGAAATAACTACCAGTTTATTTGATACAGAGATTATAAATACGCAAGGTAAAAAACCAAATGAGATAGCATTGTATATAGGAAATAAAATTCAAGAAAGAAATAGAGAAAGCAAAGGACATGAAAGAGAATAAGATTATATATCTATTAATACATTCATAAATATAAAACTATTAATAAAAAATGATAGTAATTCTTGTAGAATATTGGAGGAAACAAAAAATGAAATTTATTACAATAGGAGGAGTTCCAGCGGCTGGAAAAACTTACACTAGTAACTTATTAGCAAAACAAAATAATTTTATAGCATTAGAGCTCGAAAATTTAAGATGGGATTTCTTTAGCAATAATTTAGAAGAAAATTTATATAAATATACTCAGCATGCTTCTAAGTTAAAAAATGAAGATATGAGAGAATATTATTTAAGGTGTGCTTTATATGAAAATAGAATACCTTTAGAATTATTTGTTGAATGGCATAAAACTACAATAAAGTTTATTAATGAAAATCTGTATAATATTATTTATGAATTAAAATTAATAAAAACAGAAAACAATTATATGAATTTTTGTAATAAATATAGAAAAATAATAAATCATATGCCAGAATTTAAAATCTTAAATAAAGACTATATTATATGCAGTCATGCTTTTATTAATACAATAACTTTTTCGGAAGATGAAAGAGTTCAAATTGATTTTACCGTTGATAAAAAGATTTTAATTCAAAGATTTAAACAAAGAGAAAACATAACAGAAGATACATTTGATAAAAATATAAAATTATATTATAAATCTTACGAAGAAATTCTAAAAGACAATGTATCTAATACATTAGATACAACAGACAAAGATATTATTAAGAAAATCAATTATTTGATTTAAAATAAATTATAAATTTAGAAAGGAAGATAGTATTATGGATTTAAAAATTAAAACAGAAAAAGAAGAATTTCATGGAAGGACTTGTGGAATAATTAAGCAAGAAAATAAATTCTTGATTATGAGAGTAAATAAAACTTCTTATTATCATATACCAGGAGGACATATAGAAATTGGAGAAGATTCGGAACAGGCTGTTATTCGTGAAATAAAAGAAGAAATTGGATGTGATGTTCAAGAAGCAAGTTTGTTTTCAATACAGGAAAATTTTTGGACAAGAAACGATAAAAAGTGTCATGGAATAGAGTTTTACTATATAATAAAACCTAAACAAAAATTACAAATGCAAGACTATGAAAAAATTGAAAATGATAAAGGAGAAGAAAAACTATTAGAATTTAAATGGGCTACTGCTGAAGAATTAAAGGATATAGATTTAAGACCTGTTAATATTAGAGATATGTTAATAAGTGAAGAATATCTTAAAGGATTATCACACATTGTGAAAAGAGGGTAAGCAAGTGAAAGAATGTGTATTTTGCAATATAGTCAAAACAGGAAATAATAATAATGAAAAAGAAAGAAATGTTATTTTATATGAAGATGATTTATTATTAATTACCCAAGCTACCGGAAGTCCAGTTAGAGGATATTTAATGATAGTGATAAAACAACACATAAATGGATTTGCTGAATTGTCAAAAGAAGAATTAAAGCATGTCGAAAAACTTATAAATATAATTAAGGACTTTTATAAAAAATACTTTTATATCGATTCAATATTATTAGAACACGGCTCTACAGAAAATGGCAGACATCCTCAAAGCATAGTACATGCTCATTTACATTTAATTCCATTTAATTTCGATGAAGAAATTGAAAAAGAACTATTGACAGAGTTACATTTAAAATCCATTGAATCATTTGAGAATATAAAAATTAATGAAAAATTAGATTATTGGTTATATTGCGACTCAAAAGGAAGATATTATACATCTTCTAATATTATTAATGCTCCAAGATCAATTTTTATGAATTTAATAGCTAAACAAATAAATTTGCAATTACCTTATGAATGGAGAAAAAATGTTACCCAAAAGGAATATATAGACGAAATGATAAAAATATTTAAAGATAATAAGAAATTTTTAAAAAATATATGACTGAAATTATATTTAATATAAAAAGAAACAGTATAAAAATATACTAATCATAAGATAAACATTTAAAAATAAAAATAGGGGAATACAATGAATTAACAGATGCAGATATAGTTTGTATAACAGCTGGAGTTCCTCAGAATATTGTAAAAGAATCAAGAGATGATGATTTAGAAAAATGCAATAAAATATTTGAGAATATTATCTATTCATTTTTCAGCAGACAAACAATAAATATACCGTATCTGGACCAGAAATAGCATTTAGAGAAATAAGGAAAAAAGCTGGAATAACAAGGAAAGTAACGGTACATGGATTAAGACGTAATTTTGCAACAGATTTAATAGAAAATGGATTGGATATATTAATAATCAAAAATTAATCATAAACTGCTCTCTATTTTGTATTATCTAATTGACTTATAAGGATTTTTAAGTTAAAATAAATTAGCACAAAAGGAGGATTTTATATGGAAATACGTTACAAAGATAAAGTTTTAGAAGTAGAAAAAGGTAGTAAAATATATGACATATTTAAAAATGAAATTAAAAATAGTGAAAATACAGTTGTAGGAGCTATTTATAATAATTCATATGTAAATTTAAGTAGACATATGAATTTTAAAGGTAGAGTAGAATTAATTTCAATAAATTCTAAAATTGGAATAAAAATATATAGAAGAACATTAATATATATATTTGCAATGGCATTAAAAAAATTATTTCCAGATAATAGAGCAACAGTTAATTATCAAATGGAAAATGCAGTATACTGCGATTTAGGAGATATAGAAGTTACAGATGAGATTGTTGAAAAAATTAACGAAGAAATGAGAGATATTGTAAGAAAAAATTTATTTATAAAAAAAGTTGTTATGAATAGAGAACAAGCAGAACAATTTTATAAAGAAACTCAAACTGCAAGAGGAAAACTACAATATGATTTAAAATCAAATAAAAAAATTTATATGTACTATTGTGAAGATTATTTTAATTATTGTTATGGAGTATTAGCAAGAACAACAGGAGCAATTAAAATATTTGATATAGTAAAATATGATAAGGGTATTTTATTAAGATATCCAAGTGCCGGAAAGCCAGATCAATTGCCTAAAATTATACAAAATAAAAAAATGAAATGGGCATATAATGAATATAATGAAATTCATAAAATATTAAATATTAATACAGTATATAAATTAAATGATGCTGTAAAAGAAAAAAGAATTAAAGATGTAATAATGATTGATGAAGCATTACATGAAAAAAATATTGCTAATATTGCTGATAAAATAGCTAAAGACAAAAAAATAAAAATGATTTTAATAGCAGGACCATCATCTTCTGGAAAAACAACATTTGCACAAAGATTAGGAATTCAATTAAGAGTAAATAAGATAAAACCAGTAACAATTTCTGTTGATAATTATTTTGTGGAAAGACAAGATACTCCGAGGGATGAAAATGGAGATTATAATTTTGAATGTATAGAAGCAATAGACTTAGAACTATTTAATAATCATTTAACAAGATTACTAAATGGTGAAAGAGTAGAAATGCCACAATTTGACTTTTTAGAGGGAACTAAAAAATATAATGGTAAATATTTGCAATTAAAAGATGATGAAGTCTTAGTTATAGAAGGAATTCATTGTTTAAATGATAGATTAACAAGTAGTATTCCTCAAGATCAAAAATTTAAAATTTATATAAGTGCTTTAACTGTTTTAAATATGGATAGATATTCAAAAGTTTCTTCAACAGATGTAAGGCTAATAAGAAGAATAGTAAGAGATTATCAATTTAGAGGATATTCAGCAGAACATACAATTGATACTTGGCCAAGTGTAACTAGAGGAGAGGTAGAAAATATTTTTCCATTCCAAGAAAGTGCAGATGTAATATTTAATACATCATTGATTTATGAATTGGGTGTATTAAAAGGAATTGCAACACCTTTATTAAAGGAGATACCAATTGAGCATCCAGAACATGCAGAAGCACAAAGACTATTAGGATTGTTAAAATATATAAGATCAATTCCTGCAAGTGAAGTTCCAACAAACTCATTATTAAAAGAATTTGTTGGTGGTGGAGATTTTGAGTATTAAATAGAAAGTGGTTAAAAATGGAAAACAGAAATTTTACTAAAATAGATGAAGAATTTATATGTGAAAATTGCGGAAAAAAAGTAAGCAAATTAGGATATTCATGTAGAAATCATTGTCCATATTGTTTACACTCTAAACATGTTGATAAAAATCCGGGGGATAGGCAAGAAGAATGCCATGGGGTATTAGAACCAATAGGCTTAGAGATAGATAGTAAAAAAGGATATGTTATTGTTTTTAAATGCAAAAAATGTGGAGCTATACGAAAAAATAAAGCTGCTAAAGATGATAATATGGAGCTTATAATACAATTAAGTAGTAAGCATTAAATGAATTATTTCAAGAATAAAAAGCATAATTGTTTTGAATAAAATAAAAAGTTTGACATATAATAAAATGTATGCTAATATAATTATAGCAATTGCAAAAAACTTTTCAAAAAGTAACTTAGAAGACTAGGTTTGATGGAACCTAGTCTTTTCTTTTGCTAATCATCAAAATTTTTTACAATTAAGTAAACTATATATAATGCTAGCAGTTTTATGAAACTTTTCAAAAAAGTAATCTCCTCCATGCCACTTAGCAAGTTGGAATATACATATTAAATTAATTGTAAAAATTTGTCAACTGTTAAATTTCTTTATTTAAATTCCCAGAAGTATAATCTTTACCTTCAATACGTTTTCCATCTCTTACAACAGTAGTAATAGCATTAATTTCCGGAATAGATTCGTGTAAAATATCAATTCTTACAGAATCTACATTAAATATTTTACCAGGTATAGAAGTTATTTTGCTATTATAAATAGTAGTAACAGTTTGAATATTATCAGGTAAAATTTCAAAATTCATATTTAACCTGTCTTTTAAATAATAAGTATTAGTACTTCTACATTTTGCTGTACAAGAAGGATAACATTTATTAGATTCACCGTAATAAACAATAATTTATATTAAGTAAAGGAACCTTACCATAAACAATTAGTTCTTTTTGCAAATAATTATAGTTACATAAACTTGTAATAGTTTGTTTGTCTAATTCTGGTGATAATGTAAATGAACTTATTCCAAGTTTTTTTAATTCTAGGACAGTTTCAGAATTATATACATTAAAAGTATAATTCGCTATTACTTTATAATATTCATCTAAATTATTAAACAAACTGTGTAGTAAATTGAGATTCCCAATATTAGAAATTACAAAACCTTGAATATTGTATTTTTCTACAGCTTCTTCAGCATTAGCTAAAAATAAATTTTCATAATTACTTTTTATAATTGTTGGCATATAAATATAAGTATCAAATTTTTTACTAATGATTTTTAGCACAGGAGAATATTTTTTACTTGTGAAATATTTTAAAGGAATATAGATACTGTCAATATTTTCAAGTTTGTTGTAATTCCAGTCACTATGTAAAACATTTAAAAGTAATGAAACTTTAGGTGTTGCATTAGAATTAATTTTTGTGTTATTAAAATTTCTCATGTTATTTAAAGTGGTAGAATCAGTTTCTTTACTAATATAATCTACAAAACTTTTAGGTAATTGCCTATGTATTTTAGATATAGCAAAATTTTCTACATTTGAAAGAGCCGTTCTACGTAATTCGTTTAAAATACTAATTTTAGGTAAAAATAAATTTTTATCTAAATCTATATTAATATTTTTAAAATAATATGGTGTGTCAGTTGTTTTAGATATTTGCTTAATAATTGTTTCTTTATCAAGTGGTCTATTTTGAGCAATTTCAGGTATATAATCTAATTTACATGAAATATCTAAGTTTTTGTATATTCCGTTTTTAGTATAGGATTTTATATTTATAGATATAGGTGTGTTCTTCTTTATAGAAACTGTACAGTTTAAAGCTGTTTTCTTAACTTCCTTTTTATAACTTTCTTTAGCAATAGTAGTTAATTCTTTCGAACTTAGTCTATAAACTTTATCACCAACTTTGATATTTCCTTTCATACGACCAATAGTAACTGTCTGACCAACTTGAGTTTCTTTTAAATTAGTATTCTTATTCATCAATTCAGAAATTTTATAACTACCATTTTCATTGCCTACTGAAATTGTATCTCCAATATTTAACTTTTCTTGTATTTTTAAAGTAATATGTCCTTTATTAGGATTGTATTTTTGAATAATGCCAATAAATAATCCCATATTATTAGGTTTTTCTTTGAAAACAAGATTTCTATTTTCAGAACTGTCCAAATGACCACTAGAAAAGTTACCTCTATTAAAAGCCTGAAGTAAAGTCTTTTTATCTTCTATGTTAATATTAAAATCATTTTTTGAATATGCTAAATCAATGTATGTTCTGTATATATTAGTAACTGTTGCTACATATTCAGGGGACTTCATTCTACCTTCTATTTTTAAACAGTCAACACCTGCATTTATAAGTTGTGGCAAAAATTCTAAACCACACAAATCTCGAGTATTTAATAAATATCCGGAATCTATGGCTTTGTCATTTTCAATAAGTTTATAAGGTAGCCTACAAGGACCAGCACATTTGCCACGGTTTCCAGAACGTCCACCTAACATGCTAGAAAATAGGCATTGCCCAGAATATGAAATACATAAAGCACCATGTACAAAACATTCAATTTCTATTGAAGTATTTTTACAAATATATTCGATTTCAGTTAAAGAAAGTTCCCTTGAAAGAACAACTCTTTTAAAACCTAATTCTTGAAGTTTTAAAGCACCATTTAAATTATGAATAGTCATTTGAGTACTACCATGCATAGGTAAATCAGGAAATAATTCAATAAGCTTTTTTGCTAAACCAAGGTCTTGGATAATAATTGCATCAATTCCAAATTCATATGCTTTACTAGCTAATTTTATGGCATTATCAAATTCATTATCTTTGATTAATGTATTTAAAGTTAAATTGGTTTTAACACCTCTTAATTTTGCATATTCAATTGCTTTTTTTAATTCTGCTTCATCAAAATTATGAGCAAAGGCTCTAGCGCTAAATAAATTTGCACCAAAATAAACACTATCAGCTCCATTTTGTACAGCAGCTTTTAGACATTCAAAATCTCCAACAGGAGAAAGTAATTCTATCATTTGTGTCCTCCAAATATTATTGTTTTTTTAGATTATATCATATTTATAAATATTTTTGTGTTTAAATGTAAAATTTTAATTTTTATTGACTAAAAAAAATGAAAATGATATAATTTTTTCCATAAAGAAACTAAGGAGGAATTATAATATGAAAAGAAAAATAACAGATATAAAATTCATAGTGTTTTTAACAATCATATTTTGTACAATGTTTGGAATATTTTTTTACACTGTAAATATGAACAATACTGAAATATTAATTAAAGCCAGTAGAAATTTAAAAGGAGTTCAAGAAAATACAGTTAATTCAAAAACAACCAATAGTAGCACAAGTAGTAATACTAGCAAAAATACAAGATCACAATCAGGAAATACACAAAAAACTACTAATACAACAAGCAGTAGTAATGCATCAAGCACAAAAACTACAACAAAATCTAGTAATGCAGATTTATCTAATTTAGGAATAAAACCAAATGATTTTTCAGGTTTTACACCAAGTAAAACTTCATATGATGTAACAGTTTCAGCAGATGTAACAGAAGTAGAGGTTTATGCAACAGCACAAAACAGTGGAGCTAAAATAAGTGGAACAGGTAAACAAAAATTGCAAGATGGTAAGAATGAATTATCAATTGTGGTAACAGCAGAAAGTGGTGCAACAAAAACATATACCATAAATGTAACAAAAGAAAGCAATAATGGAACAACAGAAACAGCGACAGACGAAGGAGAAGGATTATCAAGTTTAAAATTAGAAAATATAGAATTATCACCAGAATTTAAAACAAATGTATATGAATATACTGCAAAATATACAGGTGATTTAAATAAAATAGATGTAAAAGCAGTTGCAACAGAACCTAAATATGTAGTTGATATAACAGGAAATGACGATTTAAAAGACGGAGAAAATATTATAACAATATTAGTATCTGATAGTGAGGGAAATAATGTTGCTACATATCAAGTAACATTAACAAAATCAACAGTTGATGAAGAAGCTTTAGCTAAAGAACAAGAAGAAGCAAATAAAAAAGAAGAACAAAAAAAGGTATTGATAATTGGAGGAGTTATTGCAATTCTAATATTAGCAATTATTATATATCTAGTAATAAGACATAGAAGAAATAGTGCATGGGTAGAAGATTATATGATGCCATATTCAAGTGATGGAGATGATGGCTTTATAGATGAGAATGAAAATAACTATGATTTTAAAAAAGTCAATAAAGATGAATTTGATTTTAGTAAAAGAGAAGAAGCTATAAATAAAGAATGTGAAGAAGAGCCTGTAATGTCTAAGCAAGAAGCAAGAGAAATGTTTTTAAGTGGATATGATCATAAAGAAGAAAATTATGAAGATGTTAGACCACGAAAACGTAGCAAAGGAAAGCGTTTTAAATAAATATAATGATTAAAAAGCAGTAAGTATAAAAAATATACTTAACTGCTTTTTTTAGCAGATAACTAGCAACATCCGCCTCTGTTGCCACCACAGCAACAACAAATTAATAATATAAGGATTATAATCCAGCAGCAGTCATCACCAAATCCGAAACCACCACAACCTCTGTTTTCTGGCATAGTCTAGACCTCCTTCCAAATAACAAATATGTTTTCTTCTTTTCTGTATCCTTTGTATAATATATAATATGGAATTTGTAAAAAAGTGTGAAAGTTTTATTAAAAAAATATGTTGTTCGCTTTTTTCATTGATAGTTTTGTGATAAAATAAGTTTTGTCGAAAAGGAGAGTTGTTGTAACAACTGTCAATTTTAATTTGCAATTGGGGGAATAAAATCAAAATGGCAAATCTAAAAAAAATAGGGGAAGTTTTTAGTGATTATAAAACTAATTCTAATTTAAAATATGCACAAATAACATCATTAAATGTAGTAAAAAAAACAAATACATTAGAAGTAGATTTATATTTTGACGAATATTTAGATATAAAAGAAATATGGTTTTTCGAAAAATTTCTAAGGGAAAGATTTCAATTTGAAAATATAGATATAAAAATAAAATATCACGAATCAGTAAAAAAGAAATCAATAAAAGAAGAATGGCGAAATATCATAGCATATATGTCACATAAATATCCATTAACAAAACCAATGTTACTATTAAAAAGTGATGTTGAAGAAAATGGAAACAATATTTTAATAAAAATGCACATAAAAGGTGCAGATTTTTTAAGAGCTAAAAAGACAGATAAAGAATTAATAAAAGTTTTAGAAAATTTATTTGGAATAAAATACACTGTAGAACTTACAGAAGAAATAACAAAAGATTCATTAGAAGAAATAAAAAGAAGAATAGAAGAAGAACAAGCAAATATTGTAGCACATATGGAAGAAGAGCAAAGGGCAATAGCACAAGAAAAATCAGAACATAATACTAATGCAAGTGATGAAAATTATCCTCCAATGCCACCACCACCAGATATAGATGGATATATTCCAGAAGAAATGGATATGCCACCAATTGAAGAAACTCCAATACCAGAAGATTATATTATGGGAAAACCATCAAAAGCTAAAGAAAAACATATAAAAATAAAAGATATTTCAGCAAATGATGGTAGAGTAACATTAGAAGGAAGAGTAACAACATCAGATGTTAGAGAAACAAAATCTGGTAAAGGAATGATTATTTTCGAAATTTATGATGGAACAGGATTAATAACAGTAAAATCATTTGCAAAAGATTTAAAAGAAGGGCAAGAAATAATAGAAAAAATTCAAGAAGCTAAAACTGTAAAAGCAATAGGTAAAGCGGGATTAGATACATATGCAGGAGATATAACAGTAATAGCAAACACAATAGCAAAATCAAATATAGAAGTTCCAGAATTACCAGAAGAAAGAGATGATACACCTATAATTTTAGGAAATACAGAAAATATTACAGAACCATTGGTAAAAGTTCAAGACCTAGGAGTAGATGACGGAAAAGTTGCATTACAAGGAGAAGTGATATATTCAGAAGATAGAACATTAAAATCAGGAAAAACATTATTTAGTTTTGACTTATATGATGGAACAAGCACAATTACCTGTAAAGCATTTTTAAATAAAGATAGTGCAAAAAGAATTATGAAAAGAATAAAAGGTGCAAAAGGAATAAAAGTAGCAGGAACTGCAGGAATGGATAGTTTTACAAATGAATTATCTGTAATGGTAAACAATATAGTTGAGGCAGAGGGAATAAAGAAAACAGTAAGAAAAGATAATAGTGAAGTAAAAAGAGTAGAACTACATATGCATACTCAAATGAGCCAAATGGATGCAATGACATCTGCAAAAGATTTAATTAAAAGAGCAATGAGTTGGGGAATGAAATCAATAGCAATAACAGACCACGGAGTTGTACAAGCATTTCCAGAGGCACATAAAATGCTAGGATATGACAATCCAGATATGAAAATTTTGTATGGAGTTGAAGCATATTTAGCACCAGATAAAAATCCAGTTGTAGAAAATGGAAAAGGACAATATTTAGAAGATGTTACATATTATGTGCTAGACTTAGAAACAACAGGGTTCTCAGCTGTAACAGAAAAAATAACTGAAATTGGTATAATGAAAGTAAAAGATGGAGAAGTTTTAGACGAATTTTCTTGTTTTGTAAATCCGGAAAAACATATACCACAAAGAGTTACAGAAGTTACTAATATTACAGACGAAATGGTTGCAGATGCAGAAACAATAGAAAAAGTATTTCCTAAAATGCTAGAATTTATAGGAAATGATAAAAATGCAGTATTAGTTGCACATAATGCAGGATTTGATATAGGTTTTTTAAAACAAAATGCGAAAGTTTTAGGATATGATTTTGATTATACATATTTAGATACGTTGAGTTTAGCAAAAGACTTATTCCCAGAATATAAAAAATATAAACTAGGAAAAATAGCTGATAATTTGGGAATAAAAGTTGAAGTAGCACATAGAGCTTTAGATGATGTTGATACAACAGTTAAAGTATTTAAAGTAATGTTAGATATGTTAGATAAACGTGGAGCTAAAAAGATTGAAGATATTGATCAAGTTAGTCGTACAGAAGAGGCTAAAAAAGAAGAATATAAAAAATTAAAAACATATCACGCAATAATTTTAGCTAAAAATTATGTTGGATTACGTAATTTATATAAATTAGTTTCACTTTCACATTTACATTATTTTTACCGTAAACCACGTATTTTGAAAAGTTTATTTGAAAAATATAGGGAAGGTTTAATATTAGGAAGTGCTTGTGAGGCGGGTGAATTATATCAAGCAATTGAACTTGGAAAATCTGACGAAGAAATAGAAGAAATTGCAGAATTCTATGATTATTTAGAAATTCAACCAATAGGCAATAATAATTTTTTAATAAGAAAAGAAATTATAAAAGATGAAGAAGGTTTAAGAGATATAAACAGAAAGATTGTAAAACTTGGAGAAAAATTAAATAAGCCAGTTGTTGCAACTTGTGATGTTCATTTTATGGACCCTCAAGATGAAGTATATAGAAGAATTTTGGAAGCGGGTCAAGGCTATGATGATGCAGATATGCAAGCACCATTGTATTTAAGAACAACTGAAGAAATGCTTGAAGAATTTGCATATTTAGGAGAAGAAAAAGCATATGAAGTAGTTGTAACAAACACAAATAAAATATCAGATATGTGTGAACAAATAAGCCCAATATCACCTGAAAAATGTCCTCCACATATCCCAGGATGTGAAGAAGATATAAAAAATATTGCATATAAAAAGGCACATGAATTATATGGAGACCCATTACCAGAAATAGTGCAAACAAGATTAGATAAAGAACTAAATTCTATAATAAGCAATGGATATTCAGTTATGTATATAATTGCACAAAAATTGGTATGGAAATCGAATGATGATGGATATATAGTAGGTTCCAGAGGTTCTGTTGGATCTTCACTTGTAGCATTTATGACAGGTATAACAGAGGTTAATTCTTTAAAACCACATTATAGATGTCCAAACTGTAAGTATTCAGAATTTGAAGATTATGGTGTAGGAAATGGTTTCGATTTACCAGATAAAGATTGTCCTAAATGTGGTCATAAATTGGCTAAAGATGGAATGGACATACCATTTGAAACATTCTTAGGATTTAATGGAGATAAAGAGCCTGATATCGACTTAAATTTCTCAGGAGAATATCAAGCAAAAGCACATAGATATACAGAAGTAATATTTGGAAAAGGAACAACATTTAAAGCCGGAACAATAGGAACAATTGCAGATAAAACAGCATTTGGATATGTAAAAAAATATTTTGAAGAAAGAAATATACCAATAAATAGAGCTGAAACACAAAGATTAGCAGCAGGATGTACAGGAATAAAAAGAACAACAGGACAACATCCAGGAGGAATTATAGTAGTTCCAAAAGGAAGAGAAATATATGAATTTACACCAGTACAACATCCAGCAGATGACCCAAATTCAGATATAATAACAACACATTTTGATTATCACTCAATAGATGGAAACTTGTTAAAACTTGATATACTAGGACACGATGATCCGACAGTAATTCGTATGTTACAAGACATAACAGGAGTAGCACCAACAGATGTACCATTAGATGATAAAGAAACAATGTCAATCTTTTCATCAACAAAAGCATTAGGTGTAACACCAGAACAAATACATTCAGAAGTAGGAACTTATGGAATACCTGAATATGGTACAAAATTTGCTAGAGGAATGCTTTTAGATACACACCCAACAACATTTGACGAATTAATAAGAATATCTGGACTATCACATGGTACAGATGTATGGTTAGGAAATGCACAATCATTAATAGAACAAGGAATTGTAACATTACAACAAGCAATATGTTGTCGTGATGATATAATGATATATTTAATGAAAAAAGGGCTTCCACCAGATAAATCATTCAAAATAATGGAAGCTGTTCGTAAAGGTAAAGTTGCAAAAGGAAAAGAACCAAAATGGAAAGATGAATATATACCTTTAATGTTAGAACATGATGTTCCAGAATGGTATATAAAATCTTGTGAAAAAATAAAATACATGTTCCCTAAAGCACATGCTGCAGCTTATGTAACAAACGCATTTAGAATTGCATGGTTTAA
>ENA-OPCY01001047-OPCY01001047.1-human-gut-metagenome-genome-assembly--contig:-NODE-1047-length-17311-cov-2.382012_pt1 | contig 17311 bp, 13 predicted proteins | sample MGYA00241568_ERZ501487 | MGnify/ENA primary metagenome ERZ501487 (study PRJEB25962, sample SAMEA2042574) | human gut metagenome | biome: human gut; feature: human-associated habitat; material: faeces... | reverse complement strand
AGAAGGACGGGATAGCCCGTATGCGCTGCTCGATATGCGGCTTTGAAACAGAGGGCGACACCGCGCCCGAGCGCTGCGAGAACTGCGGGGTGGACGGAGAGCTGTTCGAGCCCGTGAAAAACTGACGGAGAGACAAAATGAAGGTACTTGTTATAGACGGTCAGGGCGGCGGAATAGGCAAGCTGCTCGTCGCCGGGATAAAAAGCGAATATCCGGACTTTTTTGTGACCGCCGTAGGAGCCAACAGCATAGCGACCTCCGCCATGCTCAAGGCGGGCGCCGATGCCGCCGCAACGGGCGAAAATGCCGTTTTGGTCGGCTGCCGCAGGCGGATGTCATAGCGGGTCCCGTCGGCATAGTCGTAGCCGATTCGCTGCTCGGTGAGATAACGCCCGAGATGGCGCGGGCGATAGGGCAGAGCGACGCCAAGCGCGTGCTCATACCCGTCAACCACTGCGACAATATCGTTGTCGGGGTCGGGGATATCCCCATGGCGAGACTCGTTCAGGCCGCCGTGAAAGAAATAGGAAAACTGTCTTGATTTTCTCTTGAAATATGATATAATAAACGCGATCTCATGAAGGGATCGGGCTTTCAGAAGAGAGCGATTTTTTCAAATACCGTAAAAACATTGCCGCGAGGGTAACTGCGCTTCCAGGAGGGAGTGCCGTGCCCCCGCTTTTTGTTTTTTGAAAGGACGATCCTCATGACAAACAAAAATTCAGACAGAATCAAAAAGATGGTCATAACCGCGCTTTGTGTCGCGCTGTGCATCGTGCTGCCCATGGCGTTCCATGCGGTCAAAAATGCCGGGACCATATTCCTGCCCATGCATATCCCCGTGCTTCTCTGCGGGCTTATCTGCGGCTGGCAGTACGGGCTTGTCTGCGGCCTGCTCGGCCCCGCGCTCTCGACGCTTCTGACCCAGATGCCGCCCATGGCCATACTTCCCGCGATGACCGCAGAGCTCGCCGTATACGGCGCGGTGACGGGTCTTATGATGTATGCGTTCAAATATAAGACCGCTTACCTCTCTTTGTATGCGAGCCTTGTAACCGCGCTCATAGCGGGGCGCGTAGTCTCTGGTATACTCAAGGCGCTCATCTTCTCCGCCGGAAGCTACTCGTTCTCCGTGTGGATAACCGCGTCGTTTGTCACCTGCCTGCCGGGACTTGCCATTCAGCTTGCGATAATCCCGAGCCTCGTCAAGGTGCTCGACAAGGCAAAGCTCTTGCCGCACAGACAGGCGAAAAAACAGTCTTGACTTTGAATTTTCTTCGGGGTATAATAATCCCATATTCTAAAGGCTGTGACGAAGAACACGATTCTTTCGGGACGATCAGAGAGGGAGGCGTTTGCTGCGAGCTTCCTTCGTCCGCAGGAGTCATTCCGCTTTTGAGCCGCAGGGCGAGGAGCCTTGCCGCGTGCCCGCGTTAAGGGCCGAGAGTTAAACACAAGGTGGTACCGTGCTTATTGCACCCTTGGGACGGCCGCAGCCGTCCTGAGGGTGTTTTTTATAAATCAGGGCAGAAATGACAGGAGGATATAAAATGCTTGATCTCAGATTTGTAAGAGAAAACCCCGAAACAGTCAAGGAAAATATCAGAAAGAAGTTCCAGGAGCAGAAGCTCCCGCTCGTAGACGAGGTTATAGAGCTCGATAAGCTCAGCCGCGCCGCAAAGGGCGAGGCTGACGAGCTGCGCGGCAGCCGCAACCGCCTTTCAAAGCAGATAGGCGCGCTCATGGCGCAAGGCAAGCGCGACGAGGCCGAGGAAGTGAAGGCTCAGGTCGGCGCGAACGCCGCAAGGCTTGCCGAGCTTGAGAAGCTCGAGGAGGAGCTGGGCGAAAAGATAAAGAAGATAATGATGGTCATTCCGAATATCATCGACGAGAGCGTACCGATAGGCCGCGACGACAGCGAGAATGTCGAGATAGAGCGCTTCGGCGAGCCCGCAGTTCCCGATTTTGAGGTTCCGTATCACACGGACATAATGGAGAGAATGAACGGCATAGACCTCGACTCCGCAAGAAAAGTCGCGGGCAACGGCTTTTACTATCTCATGGGCGATATCGCCCGTCTGCATTCTGCGGTTATCTCCTACGCGCGCGACTTCATGATAGACCGCGGCTTCACCTACTGCGTGCCGCCGTTCATGATAAGAAGCGACGTGGTCACCGGCGTTATGAGCTTTGCCGAGATGGACGCTATGATGTATAAAATAGAGGGCGAGGACCTCTATCTCATCGGCACGAGCGAGCACTCGATGATAGGCAAATTTATCGACACGATAATTCAGCCCGAGACCCTGCCGCTGACCCTCACGAGCTATTCCCCCTGCTTCCGCAAGGAGAAGGGCGCTCACGGCATCGAGGAGCGCGGCGTATATCGCATCCACCAGTTCGAGAAGCAGGAGATGATAGTCGTCTGCGAGCCGGAGGACAGCAAGATGTGGTTCGACAAGCTCTGGCAGAACACGGTCGATTTCTTCCGCACCCTTGATATCCCCGTGCGCACTCTTGAGTGCTGCTCGGGAGACCTTGCGGATCTCAAGGTGAAGTCCATAGACGTCGAGGCGTGGTCGCCCAGACAGAAGAAATACTTCGAGGTCGGCTCCTGCTCGAACCTCGGTGACGCGCAGGCGCGCAGGCTTAAAATCCGCATCAACGGCAAGGACGGCAAGCACTTCGCCCACACGCTCAACAACACCGTCGTCGCCCCGCCGAGAATGCTCATAGCGTTCCTTGAGAACAACCTCAATGCCGACGGCAGCGTGAACATCCCCGAAGCCCTCAGACCTTATATGGGCGGCAAGGAGAAGATAGGCGGCTGAGACAAAGCCCGATAAAAATATGAAAGCCATAACTTGCAGTCATTGCTGCGGGTTATGGCTTTTTGCCGTTATATTATCTTAAAGCTGTTTACACAGATTTTACTTTCGCTTTACCGAAACTCGGTTGATTTACCGTCTCTCTGCGGGGTAAACTTATTGGCAGAAGGGGGAAAGCCGGGCACAAAACTCAAAAACGCACGCGCCCGGTCGATAAGAAGATGAAAGAAACCACTGCCGCCAAAAAGGACGGAAGCTTTTTCGAAAAACACGCGGAGATATGGAAATTTATAAAGTTCACTTTTGCGGGCGCGTCCTCGTCGCTGATAGAGCTCGGCGTGTTCGCACTGCTCCAATATGTTGTGTTCAAGTCGCTGAACGATGTTCCCGTGACGGACAGCCCCGTTTTGGCGTTTCTCGGAATCGAATATAAGGGCTATATGTATTCTTACTTCATCTCGACAGTCGTCGGCTACGCGATAGCCTATGTCATGAACAGGAAGATAACCTTCAAGGCCGACGCAAACCCGCTGCTCTCGACGGTTTTGTATGCGATTATGGTCGTGTGCACCATCATTTTCAACACCTGGTTCGGCGCATTCCTCGGCACGCTCATAAAAAACAGCGGGCACAGCAACGCACTTGTAGAACTGCTGACCAAGGTGGTCGTCATGACCGTACCCACCCTTTGGACATACCCGCTCAACAGGTTCGTTATCCACAGAAAGAAAAAGCCCGAAGCTGAGCAGGAGGCGTAAATATGCGCTTTAACTCCGACGGAAAGTTCAAAATAATGCAGATAACCGATATACAGGAGATTCCGAAGGTGTCGCCCGACACGTTAAAGCTTATTAACGCGGCGCTGGAGAGCGAAAAGCCCGACCTCGCAGTGTTCACGGGCGATCAGATAAAGGGCTACGGAGTCTCGTATAAGGGCAGGGGCGACGAGCTCACGGAAAACGTCGCCGAGACGGTGAGAACGCTGCTGAAGCCCGTGACCGACAGGCATATCCCGTTCGCCGTCACCTTCGGCAACCACGACAGGCAGGTTGGGATAAGCAACGAAGAGCAGTTTGAAAAGATATACAAGGCTCTGCCCGGCTGTATCGGCGAGCAGGCCGAGGGCATAGACGGAGGAGGAACATATAATATACCCATCCTCTCGTCGGACGGCAAACGCACCGCGTTCAATATATATCTGTTCGACAGCGGAACGGACGCAAAGGGCGGCGGCTACGAGCCCTTCAGCCCGGAGATAATAGCTTGGTACAGAAAGAAGCGCGACGAATTGAAAGCCGAAAACGGCGATTATGTTCCGTCGATAGTGTTCCAGCACATCCCGATGTTCGAACACTACAATGTGCTCAGGAGAGTCGGAAAGCACGAAAAAGGCGCGATACCCGCGTTCAGAGTCCACAAGGGCGAATACTATAAAACAGACGAGAGCAAATGCGTCGAGGGCTCTGTTCTGCTCGAACCGCCGTCGATACCCGATATCAACACCGGCGAGTTCGAGGCGCTCAAAGAAAAAGGCGACGTGCTCGGAGTCTATGTCGGTCACGACCACAAAAATTCCTATGTCGGAAAGACGGAAGATATAGATGTCGGCTTCACGCCTTCGGCGGGCTTCAATGTCTACGGCAACGGAAAACAGCGCGGCGTGCGATGCTTTGTCCTCGACGAAAAAAATCCGCGCAATTACAAAACCTATACAAGAACATATAAACAGCTCTGCGACGGCAAGCTTAACACGCCGCTTAAAGACGCCGTCTGGCGCGTGGTCCCGACGACTATGGACATGGCAAAGCCGATGATAGCGAAGGCTCTCGCGGCGATTGCGGCAGCTGCTGCACTGGCGGTCATTGCCGTCAAAATTTTTTAAACAGACAACTTCCCGTTTTCATCATGACTCTTTGCAAAGCCCCGGAACAGCATTGTCCCGGGGCTTTGCGCATAAAAAAACTGCCGCGAAATACGGCAGCTTTAAATATTATCTTTTTGTGCCCGAAACTACAAATTTTTCGTCGTCCGAAACGGCGGTGTCAACCTCGAAATACGGCGCAAATACCGCGCTCAGCTCCTCGGCTGTCAGCATCTCGCGCGAGACGCTGCTCGCTCTGCCGCTGTGATGTCTGTTCAGCGCCTCAATGCTCATGCCGTGCGCCACGGTCAGCCGCCCGTCGGGCTTAAGCCACCGGGACAGGCGCCTAACGAGCCTCTCCGGGCTCTCGAAATGCGGAAACGCGTTATAGACCACGCAGCAATCGCACAGGCGCTCGACGGCTATTTCCTCAACGTCGCCGCAGATGACCTCGACCCGCGGATCGTGCATTTTCGATGCGGCTATGCGCGCCATTTCCGACGAGATATCAACGCCGATAACACGTTCCGCGCCGCGTGCGAGGTAATACGGGAACATAACTCCCGTGCCGCAGGCGACGTCCAGAACGACGGAGTTTTCTTTCACTCCGGCGGCGTCAAGTATGAAATTTATCTTCTCGTCGCTCTTTATCATTTCGGCATCCCACTCCGGAGCCATGCGGTCAAAAAACGCCGCTACTTCTTTTTTATTCATGTGCCGTCCCCCGTGTTTTTTTTTGCAAAGATATGATACCACACGGCCGCACGATTATCAATACGAGTATGAACAAAGCAGTCTGCGGAGAAGTTTGTATCGTTCGGCAAGCAAGCCGTTGTGCACTTCGCAAATCTCGATTCGTATATGAAAAGCCGAAAGGAAAATCAGGTTTCTCTCTAATACCGAAACTTTTTATAACGTAAAAGGCCTCCCGCTTAGGGGAGGTCTTTCACTATAGATATAAGGGTTGATGAGATCAGTTTTCGCCGTCGCCGTTTATGGTCGATATCTCGGGGGTTATCTCCTCGAGGACGTCAAGGACTATCTTGACAGTATCAAGCGACGTGAAAATCGTCACTCCGTTTTGAACGGCGCAGCGGCGTATCTCAACTCCGTCCTCAAAATGAGAGCCGGAGAGAACCGCACGCGTGTTGATAACATAGCTGACATAGCCCGCTCTTATGGAGTCGAGGATTTCCGTGCTGCCCTCGCTGAGCTTGCCGCGAACGCGGGTGCGGATACCGTGCTTCTTGAGGAACGCCGCAGTTCCGGCGGTCGCCTCGATGTTGAAGCCGAAATGGTAGAACCGCTCGACAAGCGGCAGAGCCTCCTCCTTGTCCTCGTCGGCAAGGGTGACTATGACCGTGCCGTATTCCTTCATCTTGACTCCGGACGCCTGGAGCGCCTTGTAGAGCGCTCTGTTGAGGCGCTTGTCATAGCCTATTGCTTCGCCGGTGGACTTCATCTCGGGCGAGAGATATGCGTCCATGCCGGTCAGCTTCTCGAACGAGAAGGCGGGCGCTTTGACATACCAGCGTTTGCCGTCGGGCAGGCGCATATCCGTTATACCCTGCTCGCGCAGGCTCTGACCGAGCATAACCTTTGTCGCTATGCGGACAAGGTTGCAGTCGGTGGACTTCGAAAGGAACGGCACGCTTCTCGATGCGCGGGGATTGACCTCGATAACATAGACGTTGTCGTCGCCGTCAACTATAAACTGTATATTGAACAGTCCGACTATGCCTATGCCGAGACCGAGCTTCGTGGTGTATTCGGCTATCGTGTCTCTGACCTTCTGCGAGATTGAGAAAGGCGGATATACGCTCGTGCTGTCGCCCGAATGGACACCGGTACGCTCGACGAGCTCCATTATGCCGGGGATAAACACCTCGGTGCCGTCGCAGATGGCGTCTATCTCGACCTCTTTGCCCATGACGTATTTGTCAATAAGCACGGGCTTATCCTCATCGACATCAACGGCGTTTCTGAGATACTTTCTGAGCATCTCCTCGTTCGCCACTATCTCCATAGCCCTGCCGCCGAGCACGAAGCTCGGGCGCACGAGGACGGGGTAGCCGATACGGGCGGCAACAGCCACGCCTGTTTCGATATCCGTGACCGCCTCGCCCTTCGGGTTCGGAATGCCAAGGGATTTTATAACTGCGTCAAACGCGTCTCTGTTCTCCGCGCGCTCTATAGCGTCGCAGTCCGTGCCGATTATCTTCACTCCGCGCTTTGCAAGCGAAGCGGCAAGGTTGACGGCGGTCTGACCGCCGAGAGTGGCTATAACGCCCTCCGGCTTTTCGAGGTTGACTATATTCATGACATCCTCTGTCGTCAGGGGCTCGAAATAGAGCTTGTCGGCAGTGGTGTAGTCTGTAGAAACCGTCTCGGGGTTATTGTTGATAACTATCGCCTCATAGCCGAGCTCGCGGATAGCGTGGACGGCGTGAACGGTAGAATAGTCGAACTCAACGCCCTGACCTATTCGAATGGGGCCAGAGCCCAAAACGATTATCTTCTTTTTATCCGATACTACGGACTCGTTCTCGCTCGCGTAGGTCGAGTAGAAATAGGGCACATAGCTGTCAAACTCGCTCGCGCAGGTATCGATCATCTTATAGGTCGGGAAGATATTCTCATTGCATCTGCGCTCATATATCTCGTCCTCGCTCCTTTTCCAAAGCTCGGCTATATATGAGTCGGAGAAGCCGAGACGCTTCGCCTCGCGCAGAAGAATATCGGAGTCGGGATTCCCCTCCATCTCCTTCTCGAAATCAACTATCTTCTTTATCTTGTCGAGGAAGAACATATCGATATGCGTTATATCGCAGATAATCGACGGGTCAACGCCCATCCACATCAGCTGGGATATTGCATATATTCGGTCGTCAGTGCCCTCTTTTATATATTCGAGCAGCTCGTCAATGCTCATCCTCGACGAGTCGAACTTCTCCATATGCAGGTGGTTCTTGCCCTCTTCGAGCGAGCGTATCGCTTTGAGCAGGCTCTCCTCGAAGCTGCGTCCGACGCTCATGACCTCGCCCGTCGCCTTCATCTGGGTCGAAAGCGTGTTGTGTGCGGCGGGGAACTTGTCAAACGGGAAGCGCGGCATCTTGGTCACGACATAGTCGAGCGAGGGCTCGAAGCTGGCCGGGGTATTGGCAAGCTGTATCTCGTGCAGGTTCATGCCTACCGCTATCTTCGCCGAGACGCGCGCTATCGGATATCCGCTCGCCTTTGAAGCGAGGGCGGAGGAGCGCGAAACTCTCGGATTTACTTCTATGACATAGTAGCGGAACGAATGCGGGTCGAGCGCAAACTGGACGTTGCAGCCGCCCTTTACGCCGAGAGCGCGGATAATCTTTAATGCCGAATCCCTGAGCATATGATATTCCTTGTTGGTCAGCGTCTGACTGGGCGCGACAACTACCGAGTCGCCGGTGTGTATGCCGACGGGATCAAGGTTTTCCATATTACAGACGGTGATAGCGGTGTCGTTGGCGTCGCGTATCACCTCGTATTCTATCTCTTTGTAGCCCTTTATGCTCTTTTCGACGAGCACCTGATGCACGGGCGAGAGCGCAAGGGCGTTCTTCATCATGTCGCGCATCTCGTCGGGGTCGTAGGCGAAGCCGCCGCCCGTGCCGCCGAGGGTGAATGCGGGGCGCAGGATAACGGGATAGCCTATCTTCTCCGCCGCCTCAAGTCCCTCTTCTATGCTGTAGGTTATCTGCGAGGGAACAATCGGCTCGCCTATGCTCTCGCACAGCTCCTTGAACAGCTCTCTGTCCTCTGCGCGCTCTATGCTGTCCGCGTCGGTGCCGAGCAGCTCTATTTCGCACTCCTTGAGCACGCCTTTTTTGGCGAGCTGCATGGCGAGGTTCAGTCCCGTCTGACCGCCGATGCCGGGGACTATCGCGTCCGGGCGCTCATAGCGGCAGATACGCGCGAGATATTCGAGCGTCAGCGGCTCCATATAGACCTTATCGGCTATTGTGGTGTCTGTCATTATCGTAGCGGGGTTCGAGTTCGCAAGCACGACCTCGTAGCCCTCCTCACGCAGGGCGAGGCACGCCTGAGTTCCCGCATAGTCGAATTCGGCCGCCTGACCGATGACTATCGGGCCCGAGCCGATAACGAGCACCTTTTTTATATCAGTTCTCTTAGGCACGTCCCTTCGCCTCCTTCATACAGTCGATAAACTGACCGAACAGATAGCTGCTGTCCTGCGGGCCGGGGGCGCTCTCGGGATGATACTGCACGCTGAACACAAGATCCTTCTCGCATCTGACTCCCTCAACGGTGTTGTCGAGAAGGTTTATGTGCGTAATTTCGAGTCCCGTGCCCTCGACCGACTTCGGGTCAACGGCGTAGCTGTGGTTCTGCGAGGTTATCTCTATCTTATTCGTGTCGAGGTTCATAACCGGGTGGTTTCCGCCGCGGTGACCGAACTTGAGCTTATATGTCTTTGCGCCGTAGGCGAGGGATATCATCTGATGTCCGAGGCAGATGCCGAATATCGGATATTTACCGCGCAGCGCCTTTACCGTCTCTATGACCGGGGTCACGTCCTCGGGATCACCGGGACCGTTCGAGAGGAACACTCCGTCGGGCTTCATGAACTCTATCTCCTCGGCCGGCGTGTCATAGGGTACGACAACGACGTTGCAGCCGAATTTATTTAAGCTGCGCACGATATTGAGCTTCATGCCGCAGTCTATGGCGACGACGTTAAACTGCGGGTTCGAGGTGCGCGAATACCAGCGCTTTTTGCAGCTGACGCGGCTGACCGCATCGTGGGCGACCGCAGTGTTTTTGATTATCTCAACCGCGACCTCCGCCGGAATATCGGGCGAGGTTATGAGCACACGGCGCGAGCCCAGGTCGCGTATGCTGCGCGTGAGCTTTCTCGTGTCAACGCCGGAGATGCCGGGAATTCCGTTCTCCTCCAGCAGTTCGGAGAGCGTCTTTGTGTATCTGAAGTTTGAGGGCATATCGTTGTAGTCATACACGATAAGACCGCCGAGGCTCGGGTTTTTGCACTCAAAATCATCGTCGGTTATTCCGTAATTTCCTATAAGCGGATATGTCATAACGACCATCTGATCAGTATACGACGGGTCGGAGACTATCTCCTGATAGCCGACCATGGAGGTGTTGAAAACTATTTCGCACACCCTGTCGGTATAGCTGCCGAAGCCGTATCCGTAGTACTCGCTGCCGTCCTCAAGGACGATCTTGCGGTCTATGAGTCTCATTTAAAAATACACTCCTTGATTTATCAGATAGAGCTTTTAAGTCTTTCGAGCACATCTCTGTAGCCGCCGAGAACATCGCCGAGGTCGCGGCGGAATCTGTCCTTGTCGAGCTTCTTGTTTGTCTCCATATCCCAGAGGCGGCAGGAGTCGGGGGATATCTCGTCGCACAGGACAAGTCCCTCGTCGGTGCGGCCGAACTCGAGCTTGAAGTCAACAAGGCGCACGCCGCCCTTTGCAAACAGCTCAACCATAAGCTCGTTTATGCGCTTGGACATGGCTCTGAGCTCATCGAGCTCCTCCTGCGTGGCAAGGCCTATGGCGGTTATCTGGCTGTCGTTTATCATCGGATCGCCGAGCTCGTCGCTCTTGTAGCTGAACTCAACGACCGTATTCTTCAGGGGCGAACCCTCCGGTACGCCGTATTTCTTTGAAAAGCTTCCCGCTGCGATGTTTCTGACTATGACCTCGACCATGACGATCTCCGCTTTTTTTGCGAGAACCGTGGTTTCGTCTATGACTTTGATAAGGTGAGTTTTGACTCCGTTTTTCATGAGGTAATCGAAGATGATGTTGGAGATCTCCGCGTTGAGCTTTCCTTTTCCGGGAAGATCCTCCTTCTTTACGCCGTTTCCGGCCGTGGCGGTGTCCTTGTACTTGATTATGCAGGTACCGGGCTCCTCCGAGCTGTAAACGATCTTGCTCTTTCCTTCATACAACTTTTCCATATCGCAGTTTCCTTTCACTCTTCTTGTTTTTATTTATTCCGCTGGGAGAGTTTCCCCTCAAAGCGGTCTTTGGTGATAACATCCGGGATAGGGGTCGGATAGACTCCGTTGAAGCACGCGCTGCAGAAGTTCTCGCAGCCTATCAGATTTTTAAGCTCCGACTCCGGCAGATATCCGAGGGAATCCGCGCCGATTATGTCGGCTATCTCCTCAACGGAGTGGTGGCAGGCGATGAGGTTCTCGCACGAATCGATGTCCGTGCCGTAGTAGCACGGATAGAGGAACGGCGGCGAGGAGATACGCATATGCACCTCTTTCGCTCCCGCCTCGCGCAGGAGGTTGACTATCTGGCCGCTCGTCGTGCCGCGTACTATCGAGTCATCTATGAGCACGATTCTCTTGTCCTTTACGGACTCGCCTATCGCGCTGAGCTTTATCCTGACCAGGTCTATCCTCTTCTCCTGACCGGGTGCGATAAAGGTTCTGCCTATGTACTTGTTTTTTATGAAGCCCATGCCGTAGGGTATTCCAGAGGCCTCGGCATAGCCCAGAGCGGCGTCTATTCCCGAATCGGGGACGCCCATGACGACATCCGCGTCGACGGGATGGGTCCTTGAGAGTATCGCGCCGGCGTTTTTGCGCGCCGCGTGGACGGATACACCGTCAATGACGGAGTCCGGTCTTGCAAAATAGATATATTCAAAAATGCATGAGCGCCTCGGCTTTTCGCCGCAGTGATCCCTGTTTGAACGCACGCCGTTTTCGTCGAAGATGAGTATCTCGCCGGGCAGTATGTCGCGCTCGAATTTTGCGCCGACCGCGGAGAGAGCGCAGCTCTCGGACGCCACGACATAGGTGCCGTCGAGCGTTTTGCCGTAGCACAGCGGGCGGAAGCCGTAGGGGTCACGCGCCGCGAGCAGCTTTGCGGCGGACATAAGCACGAGGGAATATGCGCCCTCAAGCCTGTTCATCGCACTGCTCAGCGCCTTTTCTATAGAGGGGCTTTTAAGACGCGCCTGCGTGACGATATAGGCGATTATCTCGGTGTCGCTCGTCGAGTGGAAGATAGCGCCGTCGAGCTCGAGCTCGCTGCGAAGCTCATAGGCGTTGCTGAGATTTCCGTTGTGGGCGAGTGCCATTTTGCCCTTTTGGTGGTTGACCTCAATGGGCTGGCAGTTTGCTCTGCTGTTATTGCCCGTGGTGCCGTAGCGCGCATGAGCGACAGCCATGGTGCCCTGCGGGAACTTCAACAGATCGTCACGCGAAAAGACTTCGTTGACAACGCCCATATCCTTGCGCGAGGTAAACACGCCGTCGTCGTTGACGACTATGCCGCTGCTCTCCTGCCCTCTGTGCTGCAAAGCGTAGAGGCCGTAGTAGGCGAGATCAGCCACGGGGCCGGGCTTGGGTGAATAGACTCCGAAAACGCCGCACTCTTCATGCAAATTTGACATAGACTATTATTCTCCGATCTCAGATTTTTTAAGCGCTGCCGCTATAAAGCCTTTGAACAGCGGGTGAGCCTTGTTGGGACGGGATTTGAACTCGGGGTGATACTGTACTCCGACATAGAACGGACGGTCGGAAAGCTCGACCGTTTCAACGAGCCTGCCGTCTGGCGAAAGACCCGAGAGGGTCAGACCGTTTTCCGTGAGTATCTCACGGTAATCGTTGTTGAACTCGTAGCGGTGGCGGTGGCGCTCGGAAATTTCGGTCTTTCCGTAGCAGCGCTCCATGGTCGTGCCGGGCTTTATGACGCAGGGATATGCACCCAGACGCAGCGTGCCGCCCTTGTCTATATTATCGCTCTGACCGGGCATAAAGTCAATGACCTTGTGCTTGCAGAGCTCATCGAACTCGCCCGAGTGAGCGTCCTCTATCCCCGCAACGTCGCGGGCATATTCTATAACCGCTATCTGCATTCCCAGGCAGATTCCGAAATAGGGAACGTGGTTCTCCCGGGCGTATTTCGCCGCAAGGATCATGCCCTCTATTCCTCTGCCGCCGAAGCCGCCGGGAACGATTATCCCGTCCAAATGCGAGAGCTTGCTCTCGTAGTTCGCCTCGGTCAGAGTCTCAGAATCGATCCAGTCGATTCGGATGTGTGTATTGAGCGTATAGCCCGCGTGGCGCAGCGCCTCGGCTACGGACAGATACGCATCGTGGAGCTGAACATATTTGCCGACAAGTCCGATTTTGACTTCCTTTTCGCGGTTCTTTATGCGGTAGACAAGCTCCGTCCACTCGTCGAGATCCGGCTCGGGAGCGTCGATACCCAGCTCGCGGCAGACGACCGCCGAGAAGTTCGACCTTTCGAGCATAAGCGGCGCCTCGTAGAGGTACGGCAGGGTGATGTTCTCGATAACGCAGTCGGGCTTTACGTTGCAGAAAAGCGATATCTTTTTAAATATAGCGTCCTCGAGCGGCTCGTCACAGCGCAGGACGATTATATTCGGATTTATGCCCATGCCCTGAAGCTCCTTTACGGAGTGCTGAGTGGGCTTCGACTTATGCTCGTCCGATCCACGCAAAAACGGCACCAGAGTGACATGGATAAAGAGGCTGTTTTCCCGCCCTACCTCGAGAGAAATCTGTCTTACAGCTTCGAGGAAAGGCTGGGATTCAATGTCACCTATAGTGCCGCCGATCTCAGTGATGACCACGTCGGCATCGGTTTTCTTGCCGACACGGTATACGAAATCCTTTATTTCATTTGTTATATGGGGTATGACCTGAACAGTCGAGCCGAGATACTCGCCGCGGCGCTCCTTGTTGAGCACGTTCCAATACACCTTGCCGGTGGTGAGGTTCGAATACTTGTTGAGGTCCTCGTCGATAAAACGCTCGTAGTGGCCGAGGTCAAGGTCGGTCTCCGCGCCGTCCTCCGTGACGTAAACCTCGCCGTGCTGATAGGGACTCATGGTACCCGGATCAACGTTGATATAGGGGTCGAGCTTCTGCGCCGCAACCTTGAGCCCGCGCGCTTTGAGAATTCGTCCGAGCGACGCCGCAGTTATTCCCTTTCCGAGGCCGGAGACGACTCCTCCGGTCACAAAGATATACTTTGTCATTAATATCCCTCCGTATTTTTAAATATGTAACTTTTCACTTGACGGTTGTACACACAGTTCGTTACAGCATATTATATCACACCTTCCCCCTTAACTTCTATAGTATTCTGTACTAAAAGCGGGCACTTCAGAACCGAAAAATATGTCAACGCAATCAACTGTCCGCAAAACAGAACAAAATGCGAGTCAATCGGTTCAAAAAAAAAGAAAAAAGCAAAGGCATTTACCGACAGGGACACCTACCCCCGCAGAATGAACGCCTTTGCTCATTACGGCGTATTTTATCACATCAAAGGTTCCGTGTCAATTGAATATACTTGTATGCTTCCGTTTTATTTTCCGAAGTGTAAGCGGCGCCGAAAATTTTCGTGCCGACAGGAAACGGCGGGCGTATTTTTCAAAATGACGGCTGCAATTTGCTCATAATTTTGTTTTTCAAAAAGCCTTCGTTGCGGCTGTTTGCACAAAATTGAAAAAATCTCCGAAAACTCCTTGACAATCCTTTTCGGCGCGCGTATAATTCAGCGCATAAAGGCAATGGCGTCTTTGAACCCGTGGGTTCATTGACGCCGTTTTTTGTTTTTCGCCTTAAAATATGAAAAAGGAGCGCTAACTTATGAGCACAGTATCCGACTATTTCGGAAGTCTCGTTTTTGACGACAGAATGATGAAAGCCATGCTTTCCGCCGATGTTTACCAGTCTCTCAAGAAGACCATTGACGAAGGAGCGAGTCTCAATAATGACGTCGCCAACGCAGTTGCCGCCGCGATGAAGGACTGGGCCGTTGAGCGCGGCGCGACCCATTTTACCCACTGGTTCCAGCCCCTGACCGGCATAACCGCCGAGAAGCACGACAGCTTCATTACCCCCGCCTCCGACGGGCGCGTTATCATGGAGTTCTCGGGCAAGGAGCTGATAAAAGGCGAGCCGGACGCATCGTCCTTCCCCTCCGGCGGACTCAGAGCAACCTTTGAAGCCCGCGGCTACACCGCGTGGGATCCCACCTCCTACGCATTTATAAAAGACAAAACTCTCTGCATCCCCACGGCGTTCTGCTCCTACGGCGGCGAGGCGCTCGACAAGAAAACGCCCCTGCTCCGTTCCATGCAGGCACTCAACAAGCAGGCTCTGCGCATACTCAGACTTTTCGGCAACACCGACGTAAAATGCGTGCGCACCTCCGTCGGCCCCGAGCAGGAATATTTCCTCGTTGACAAGGCGCTCTATGAAAAGCGCAAGGATCTGGTTTTCTGCGGACGCACGCTCTTCGGCGCAAAGGCGCCCAAGGGTCAGGAGATGGACGACCACTATTTCGGAGTTATCAAGCCGAGAGTCGCGGCATACATGGCCGACCTCAACGAGGAGCTCTGGAAGCTCGGCATTCTCGCAAAGACCGAGCACAACGAGGTTGCGCCCTCTCAGCATGAGCTGGCACCCATCTACACCACAACAAACATCGCCACCGACCACAACCAGCTGACCATGGAGATAATGCAGAAGGTTGCCGCGAAGCATGGGCTTGTCTGCCTGCTCCACGAGAAGCCGTTCGCCGGAGTCAACGGCTCGGGCAAGCACAACAACTGGTCGCTGGCCACGGATACGGGAGTAAACCTCCTCACCCCCGGCGAGACCCCCTATGAGAACGCACAGTTTTTGCTGTTCCTCTGCGCCGTTATAAAGGCTGTTGACGACTATCAGGATCTGCTGCGTCTCTCCGTCGCCACCGCCGGCAACGACCACAGACTCGGCGCAAACGAAGCTCCGCCCGCAGTCGTCTCGATGTTCCTCGGCGACGAGCTGACCGCCGTTCTCGACGCCATAGAGAACGATGCGCCCTACAGCGGCAGCGAAAAGACAATGATGAAACTCGGCGTTCACGTTCTGCCGAAGTTCACCCGCGACACAACCGACCGCAACCGCACATCGCCCTTTGCCTTCACCGGCAACAAGTTCGAGTTCCGTATGCTCGGCTCGTCGAACAGCATAGCCTGTGCAAACATCATGTTAAACGCCGCAGTCGCGGAGTCTCTGAAGATATATGCCGACCGCCTCGAAAACGCCGACAACTTCGAGATAGCCCTGCACAAGATGATAAAGAAGACGATAAAGGATCACAAGAAGATTATCTTCAACGGCAACGGCTACGACGACGCGTGGATTAAGGAAGCAACTGAAAAGCGCGGACTTTTGAACCTGCGCACCACACCGGATGCGATGCCCGCCATGATCTCCGAGAAGAATGTGAAGATGCTCACGTCTCACAAGATATTCTCCCCCGCAGAGCTGCACAGCCGCTATGAGATACTGCTCGAGAACTACTCCAAGACCGTCAACATCGAGGCTCTGACCATGGTTGACATGGCAAAGAAAGAGATTCTTCCCGCAGTCGCGAAATACACGAAGTCGCTCGCGGATACTTTAGCCGCAAAGAAAGCGGCAGTTGCGGGACTCCCCTGCAAATACGAGACCGCTACAGTCACGAAGCTCTCTGAGCTCTCCGACTCTATCGCCGACGCGACGGATGACCTCGAAGCCGAGATAGAGAAGTTCCAAGCTATCGAGGACGTGACAGAGGCGGCGAACGACACTCGAGACGTTATCCTCGGCAAGATGGACAGCCTTCGCGCCGTCTGCGACGAGGCGGAGACGATAACCGCAAAGGAGTTCTGGCCGTTCCCGACCTACAGCGACCTGCTCTTCAGCGTAAAATAAAATAATACGGATATAAAAACACAAAAGCGCCCGAGTCGGGGGAAGTAACGCGGAAAACCGCTCAAAGCGAGCATGGGACGGTGAGAGCCATGCAGTAAGCTCCGCGCGAATAACACCCGACGAGCTGCAAGCCGAAAGTATACCGAGTAGGTGCGCCGGACACGCCGACCGTTACAGCGGCAAGGCTTTTTGCGAAGCCGAAAAGAGAACAAAGATAGGTGGCACAGCGAGTTAAAGCACTTGCCCTATCGAATGCTTAAATTCACCGAGAGGAAAGATATTATGTGTTCGATAATGGGTTACTGCGACTGCTGCGCCGCCTTTTCGGCTTTTAAAGAGGGCTTTGACAAGACCGTTTCGAGAGGCCCGGACGACAGCAGAATAATAGACACCGGCAAGGGCTTTCTCGGCTTTCACCGCCTTGCGATAATGGGACTGACGCCCGACGGGATGCAGCCGTTCAAGCTGGACGGCAGCTATGTCGTCTGCAACGGCGAGATTTACGGCTACGAGAAGATAAAAGAGGAGCTCTCGAAGAAATATACATTTAAAAGCGGCTCCGACTGCGAGATACTTCTCCCGCTCTACCGCGAATACGGCACGGATATGTTCAAAATGCTCGACGCCGAGTTTGCGCTCATCATCTATGACGGCAAGGCGAAAAAGTACATCGCCGCGAGAGACCCGATAGGTATCCGCCCGCTCTACTACGGCTATGACGAAAAGGGCGTTATCATGTTCGCAAGCGAGGCGAAAAACCTCGTCGGGATGTGCAGGCGCGTTATGCCCTTCCCGCCCGGGCATTATTACAAGGACGGCAAATTTGTGCAGTACTGCGACATAGCGGCGGTCGAC
>ENA-OPCY01001039-OPCY01001039.1-human-gut-metagenome-genome-assembly--contig:-NODE-1039-length-17389-cov-3.244260_pt1 | contig 17389 bp, 8 predicted proteins | sample MGYA00241568_ERZ501487 | MGnify/ENA primary metagenome ERZ501487 (study PRJEB25962, sample SAMEA2042574) | human gut metagenome | biome: human gut; feature: human-associated habitat; material: faeces... | reverse complement strand
CATCGCTTGACGGTACAAGGAAAATTTTAATGTTCTTCATCTTTTTTGCCCCTTTTCATTTTGTAATGCCGTTTTAACATCATTTTTATTGTAGATTAATTTGTCGAAAAAAGCAAGGAAATACGCTTCGATTTAAACAAAACATTTTAGTGAATTGCTCATAAATATATGACAATTGTAAAAAATGCAGTAGCGTACAACACAGTAGTCGCTTTTATAAAAAATCCGCTCTAAATCGTACCGACGGTACAATTCAAAGCGGATACGCTCTTTAATTTCAACTTAAATATTTAACCATCTTTTAACTGTATCAAGAACTTGCGCCGCATTTTTTCCCGTGCCGCTGTATAACTCCGCAAATTCTTTCCCCTGGATGCCATATATGTTTTCACACTCTGACAGAACAATGTATCCGCCTGCCGCAATATTCATCATCTCTCCCCACGGAGCGATAAAACTGATGTCATCATCTATCTGCACTGCTATAATCGGATTTCCTTTTGATTTGTACAGCATCTTTTTTTCGTCAACCAACTCATATTTTCGGCAGAATGTCGAATCGGGAACAATATATTCCTCTCCGCCTATGCTTTTGACTATCCAGCCCGGTTTGCCGGTTTGGGGATCGGCGGTCACCGCATTGTCGGTCTCATGCATTCCGTTCGCCATAATCGTCGAAACCTTTTCGCCGATGTATCCACGCCTTGCCGTTATCTGTGCTGTTTTTATATATTCTGCCGGCACCATATCTCCGTTTTTTATACCATCGGCAATGTATTCTTTTAAATCACTGACGCTGTTAAATACTTTATTCATATTATCTCCAAGTAATTCAATATAGTCAATCGTCAAAAGTTTTTTGACGATGTTCCGAAACCGCACTCATACGCCTAAAAAATCCCAAATGACAGACAATCCGTGCAACCGCCAAAAGACGTCGGCTTAGAGGGCGGGTGAAACCCCGATAGCCAAAGCAATTTGACTACCGAGGTTTTCTTAGCTGATTTCCGAACCTCAAAAGATAACTCCCGGGTTTTATAGGCTACTCTTCCGGTTCGATGATTCTCGCCGTGTTCCCGCTTGAGTATTAATTGTTTTTTGTCGAAGCTCCGAGTGCATCCGACCAAGCTGAACATTATATGGCTCAATCACCTTTTTCTCAATGCTTCTCCTCAACAAAACTCTTTTTGCACAGTCTTTTAACATGTGCACTCTTTTTTAGTACACATCAAGCGTGCCGCCTCAATAACCGCAGAAGGTTCAAGTGTCGGGAAATAGGAAAACGGTGTGTACTTCAAAATGGACGAGTCTTTAACAAACGGATACCGTTCTCTATAGAGCCTAAATCCGACACCGTAGACATCTTGGCGCGATTCGGCAAGTGCTTCTTGCTCTGCAGCATAAAATGTTTCTCCGATTTGATACAAATATTGAATTGATGCCCACATAGCCATACCTTCATAGACAATGGCTCTTGCTCTCTGTGTGCACGCACGGTTTCCCATTTTATATATGCGAAGAACGTCATTGTCATTCCAGTTCAGGTACTGCCAAATATGAGTCAATTCATGAACCGTCGTATCAATTGCGGCACGTCTTGGGCTTCCGTTTTCAATAACAAGATTGTACTTTCCGTTTTTCTTTTGAGCAAATCCCAAAACTCTTGCTGCCACATCTTTGCTGGGTCTGAATACCGCTCCGGCGCATTTTGCCACTTCTCTGGCATCGGTTGTTTTAACGCCTATGGGAACTCTGAATCTAATATCAAAGAAATCTTCCATAAGCCCTAAGCAACGATAAAATAACTCTTTGAAATCGGCAAGTGTCGTTATCGCGCTTGCGGAACAATCATTACATCTTATTCGGCCGTCATTAAGCTGTTCATAACTCACACCGGTTAACGGCAGCGAACAGAAATCACAATGATTCTCCGTTTCAACATCAAGCTGATTTTTCGCCGTTATATCGCATTTTCTGGCTAATGTTAAAGAGTTATTGCACCACCCTCGCGCACATAAATATCCTCTCAATTCGTCGATATGGATTCGTTCATCAATTTCCTCATATCCGAACTTCAAGAAGCATTCACGCTGATAACGGGTTTTTTCAACAGGTTCGGAAAGATCTTCGTCGCTGCAGCCGGTTTGGGATTGCGGCTCTTCGTCAAGAACGTCGACGTCGTCCGTATCCGGAGATTCGGGTGTAGCTGTTTCCGGTTCACCGTCAGCTCCTTCGGGCTCAGAAGAAACAGAAGATATTGGCTGTTCTTGTTCTTGTTCTTGTTCTTGTTCTTGTTCCGGTTTCGGTTCCTGAGTCGGTTCCTGTTCCTGAGCCGGTTCCTGTTCCTGAGTCGGTTCCTGTTCCTGAGTCGATTTCTGTTCCTGAACCGGTTCCTGTTCCGGAGCCAGCTCCTGTTCTTGATCTTGATGCGTCGATTCGTCTTTTGAGACAATCTCAATATTATCTTCGCTTGAAGAAGCGATATTCTCTATCTGATCGAGACCGGTCTCGACTTCTTCTACGTCAGCATCATTTAATTCAATTTCGGATTTAGCCGTGCTGTCGGCGGGCTCTGCAGAAATCCCGGAAGTTTCTTGGGCAACTTCTTCCGTCTTTTCGGGACTTTCTATATCGCCTTTTTCCTTTTCTTTGCCGCCGAACCGTCTTTTGATTCTGTCTAACCATCGGGCAGCAAAATTCTTTTTCTCTTCTTCTTTGTTTTCGTCGACAGAAATCTCCGGCGGAGGCAAAACTTCAGGCTCGGGCTCGACTATTTTTTCAAAATGCCAATCAAGAAAATCTGCAATTATCTCCATGAATCGCATAAAATTCTTTTCGATCGCATTTAACAGTCCGAGATCCACATCACTGTCTTCGATAATATATATATAACCGGGCTCGATATCGCCTTCCGCAGGATAGACAACATAGTTGAGCATTCCGTCAACATCCTCCGCGATATCCTTCGGACGTTTTGATACTACCGCAAGATACTGCCAGCCATCGGGAAAAACAGATTTAAATATCTCCGAAAGCAACAGACAAACAGTAAAGCAAATATTATCATCCGAATCAGGCAATTTTATTCGGAGCATAGACTTGTTGCGATACTCTCTTGTATAGTTGTCAACACCGGGATCTTCCGAGAAATCGATCAATCTTGCTGTTTTGAGATTGTGGCTGTCACTCATTTCAATGTAGCCGGTAGTTACAACGCTGAAATTCGCCCTGATCTCGGCAAATTCCACATCAACTATCTTCTTATTTGAAACAACCTCAAAATTCGCAGCAAAGTCCAACGAATAGCTTCTGACTTGTCTGTAATACTTTCTGCTGTCAAATTGATCCGAAGCGCGCCTTAAAACGACACCGCTTTGAGGCGACACATACTTAACCTGATAGTATTTACCATCGTATGTTACAAACTGTCCGGGAAGAACGGTCTGCGCAACATGACTAAACAGCTTGGCATCAATATATCCTTCCTCATCCTTTTCATCCTCAAGAATATAATAGGCATTCTTCAATGATGCGGAAAAATACTTTTCAAATTCTTCGTCAGAAACGCTGTAAACGCTGATCGATTTTGTTGTAAACTCATCAATGCTGGCGCGGATGCTTTCAACCGTAAATATCGTTTCGTCTGCATATGTATACTTTTTGAGTAACGAAAGCATTACTCCGTATGCATCATTAGTCTCTATTCCGATAAGGTGCAGTTCCTTGATTATTTCATCTTCCGTCATCGGCTTTAAAGTCATCATAATAATTAACTTTAAAATAGTATTGCGCTCGGTTTTCGCATAGTCGGGAACAAAAGACGGAATCGCGTTCGGATTTGATATAAACATCTGCTTGTTGAAACGCATATAGTCCCTCAGCAGATAATTTTCCGACAGTACATTAACAAACACATGATTACTTCCGCGGGACAGGTATGCTCGCATTACGCTAAACATATTACAGAACTCATCTTCGGCAATCAAAAATTGTTCCTTGGTTTTTGCAGAGCTCCAAAGAGTTGGCACAAATTTGATCTTCTCATAAAGACTTTTCTGCTGGCTTGGCTGATTTATGTAGCGACAAATCGTAGGGTAATACTGTCCCGTAATCCACTTAATATCTCTAATCGGAGATTTTCTCTCGCTATACCACGTTACGGAAGGTACCTGATTTTTCACTGCAATTGCAGCAAGCTCAATTCCGTTTCCGAGATATCTTGTTTGTTTGTCAAAAAACTGCTGCCTGCAGAAATCTCCGTCGGCATCCCATGACATGGCGGTATAACTGCACCGCGGCACCGGAGCCGCCACAACGTCTGTTATTTCAGTTCGGAGCAGGTGTGACATCGTATCAATCAATCCGTCCACATACCTGTCACAGATACAATATACCGGAATCTTTCCATCAACATTCATCTCTTCCGCCATAATACTCAACGCAACCTGGCTGGTATTGAGCATCAAAGACGGTTCTATTATCATCACAAAATCCGTTTGACTGAAAAATCCGCGGTTTGCATTGATAACCTTTTTATCATAAAGCTGCGTAAATGTAAGAATTCCGACCTCACATTCCGGATCTTTGTCAGACAAGAAGTTGACTCTCCACAATGACCTCATATGGCTATATTCACGCAATGTTTCCGAAAGCCATTCTTTTACATCCGGAGCCGTATTCATTCTGCCGCACAGCACAATGCACTTTTTCCCCGCCAAAAGCGATTTGATCATCGGAAGAGTAATATACATACCGAGATCACGGTAGAAGGGATTGAAGAAAACGACATTTTTGTGATGTATCATATCCGATGTTGCTTGAACGCAATCCACGTCAGCAACCTTATATCTGCCGTTCAAGTCAAAATACTCAGAGACTATTTTGTCATCGGCATCGTCGGATTCACCGAGTTTTTTAATAAGATCTGCCGCAGTGTCCGTTCTCAGAAACTCGCATCCGGTATGTGCGGATAACAGCGGCGACGGTAAAATTCGCTCAAATATTCCCCTGATCTTATAATAATTGCTTATTCTTCTCGCTTCGGAATCATCACCGAAAATGCAATGTTCAAACTCCTCCTTGGTTTGGCCGTTGATAAAGCAGTATATTTCATTCATCACAATTACAGCCGAACACGGAAAAATTATAAACCAAATCCTGCTCTCGGGACCGCGAACCCAAGTCAAGCCCAGGTATAGACCGGCTGCCAAGATTGTTCCGCCGACAATCCAGAAGAAAAATTTTCTGAAATTCTTCCACGTGTTCTTCAAGAACCATTCGTCATACTCTTCGTCATATTTATAAAGTCCGAAAGAAAAGACTTCCAACACTCTTCTGTTTTTAAAAACAGAAGCACAAACGGGACACAGGATAAGCTTTATCACAAAAAATCCTACCATCAACAGCATATTGACGATAACCAGACTTGAATGTAAAAGGGGGGATACGAATCCGATTATCTTTTCTATACGATCATAATTTTTAATTATGACAGGTATGGCGATAATCATTGATATAAACGAAAAAACAACAAGAGGGAATTGTCGTATTCTTCTGCTTTTCCTTGCGTTTATCAGATTTAATATAACACACATAAGTGCAGTGTTTATAATCGGAATCAACGCTTTAATCACATCTATCATCGTATAATTCCTCCCTGTGAATTTCCACTCCGACGACAAAATTGAACGGCAACATCATATCCATGCCGGAATTATTGACCGCAACAGGATATAGCTCTTTAGAATAAACAGCATATAAGTCACTCTCAAACGGCGGCTGATGTATGTCAATGTTCAATCTCGTTTCCGGACGCTTTGATGTAAAATCAACATCAAGGCGGTAGATCTTGCTCCACTCCTTCAATTTGGATAGCAGCACATTGATCGCATTGATATGCTTATATCTCAAATAGTGTTCTTCACTGTGGGAAAACTTTTTGCTCGTTGACAACGCAAGATAAGAAACTCCTCTGGAATGCGACGCAATCGCACTCATATATTTGGAATAATCCCCGGCATTGTTCACCAATTTGTTAAATGCCGCTTTAATCCTCAAGTTGTATTCTTTTATCAGTCCGTTCAAATTGAGCTTCTGCGCAACCAGAGCGAGCATTCCGCAGAGCACAACGATAGCAACAGCAGCCAACACCATTCCGAATAATACGAAAAAGTCCGAATGCGTCTCTTTGGTTTTTAGTATGATTGCAGGGAGTGTCGAAAAAAACAGAGCCAGGCTCGCTGTAATAAAAGAAATAATCGCAGGTACTTTTACGACTCGTCCTATTAGATTTTTTCTAACAGAATCAGAAGCCTTCATAAGATCATCATAATCAGCTACTTTATCTGTCGGCAAATTTCCTTGGATATTAACTATACTATGATATAACCTATCTGTCTCACGAAGAAGATCTTCTTCCTGGTACTTGTTCAGGGGTTCAACCTCGCATTCTTCAAAGGTACATACGCCTCTCATCTTGTCAGCAGTTTGGTCAAGTGTTCTTTCGGCAGAACGAACACTTTTAACAAGGTCTTCCTCTATTGACTCCCGTTGTTTGTCCCAAGCATTAACATCGGACAAAGTCCCGCTCGAGAGGAGACGGAATGACTTCATCTTGACCTCTCTGCTTTCCGATAAGGGAAGTTTCAATGCAACCGGAACCTCGACTCGGTAATTCGGCAATTCTTCTTCCTCGCATATTTGGCTTTCGATATCTTTTCGCACATCCCTTTCCAACGCCTGCTTCGCACTCCTCAGACGGTTGGATACGGTTTGAAAAGCCTCTCTCATCTTTTTCTTGTCAATAATGCTCTTGACCGTATAAAGACGATACGCCTGTAACGTCGCAGCGTCTACGACATTGGTGGAAAGCAGCCTAACGGAAAGCCAGAAATTAAAATTATCTGCCTCTCTTTGAACAGCCCCCAGCTTCTTATAATCATATACCAGGAATCGGCAAATTCCGGGATACTGATTCCTTTTCCAAAATTCGGAGCTCTCCGATTCTCTGCGCGAAAGCCAGGTAGAATCAACATCCTCCTCACTATCTTTATCGTCGTTTCTTTCTCTGACGCTGACAATGATAATGGAGGAAGGCAGTCGTCCGTCGAATTGATACTTCCTGACTAATTCCCGACGCACCTCTGCTTTTGTTTTGTCAACAACAGGTGTATAAATTATCCTTGGTGCCATGTGTTCTTCCGTGATAACTTCCGGCTCAAAATCCACTTCAATCGTCGGAATGCCTCCTAACATTTGAGTGAGTCTCACCAGAGGAACATCGTTTTCATGCACATCATCGCCATTATTCTGATTAATCAGAAAATCATAAGGGTTTTGAGGCACACTTTGGCACGCGGCCATGCAATCATCATCAATAAATCTGATGATGATTGCACGCCACTCTTCCTTGTCATCCGTCAAGGAGTTCAATTCCGGAAGAGCGGTTTCAACAGTGGTTCCGGATTCATTCCATTTACATACACCTATCCTGTTGCTTTTTAATGCATCGGCAAACAAGGCTTGATACTTTGCAAATTCCTCAATTGTTTTTGCATTTTGTATAATAACAGAATACGTATAAATCACCACCTTCAAAAAACATAGGACCGATTATATTAAGGCGTTGGCGATATCCGACACCTTTTGGGCATCCTTTTTAAGTCCAAGTTCAGAAAGTGTATTTGCAATGGTATCGCAAGTTCTTATAAACAGAGATTCTTTGTAGATAGAAGGATGCTTCTTGCTTTCCAGAGCAACCGAATTCAAATGCTTTTCAAACTGCTCCATAATAATCTTGCCCATTACTTCGGAGAGCTCTTTTTGACTGCAGAATCTGGACAGATATTTTTTAATTTCTCCCAATTCAGCCATGAGTATTTTAATGACATCCTCTTCGCAATAGCCATTAGCCGTTGAGGATTTCTTCATAAGCATAGGAATATCGAAGATGCTCTCCGACGGAACGTTATCTGCACCGATACCGGGCTCAGACGCCTTATATGAGCTAAGCGAAGAGAGTAAAATACCGTTCTCAAGCTCCACGCCTTCCTCCAGGTCATCCTGTGTCCTGAGTTCGACATCTGCGAGAATACTCTCGCCCAACTTGGGATAAATCGCGATTGCATCAAGCACTTCATACAGTTTATCGCACTCGGTGCCGTTGGAGACAATAAGCCTGTCATCATCCATTTTAAGCAGTGTTTTGCGCGCCTTGTAAACCCTGCGACCGGTTCCCTCATCGAAGAGGATAATGTATTTCCTCAAGATGGCCCAGAAAAATGCTGCGTAGATATTGTACTCCTGCCTATTCTGATTTTCCTCATCAAGATCGGGCATCTTGGTTATAATATGCCACCAGCGATCAATGTGCGGGCTGATCTCCCTGCTGCGATATGTTTCGGGATGGATCCCGCGAATCAGCTGATAATAAGCTTTAAAGTACTCGCCGCCGTTTCTGCTATGCGTTTCCGTCTTCTCCGGAGGAGCAAATTTGCTCAGATCATTCGCTCTCAGGCCGTAATATGCCTTGTAGAACATGACCATGTAATTCGGGATACTGTCATCGGGTTCTCCGCCGAAATTCATCAACTCGCTGTTAATTATCTGCGCACGGGGAGATTCGTCGCCCGGCTTCGGCCTCAGGCTGGTATTGAAAGTACAGGCATTAATCGGATCCTGCTGTTCGCCGAGAGGAGTCTCAATAAAGGGACAGGAGAGAGACCTGGTGTCGCTTATAACTTTACGGACATACTGCTCTATCCGCCTATCCACATCAGCTATGTTGTTTTCAAATCCGCCGTCGAACTCTGCCTCTCTTTCGAGCGCTGCAATAACATCAATATTCAGCGCATTTCCGTGATTTTTAGAAGCATCCTCTTTGAAAAAGCCTATAATGCCGTCTTCAAACAGATCGCTGAAGTAGTAGTTGCTCTTTGTTTTGTCTTCTAAATCGATAAAAGAATGTACCCTTTCATATATCGTTTTGGCAAGGTCCGAATCTATCGAAACACCGCCTCCGGTATAAGGCATATTATCATATATCTTGTCCAGACAGTTCTTCGACGCGCAGACATAGCGAACGGTCATTCCCTTGCTGCCGCTGTATTTTTTATAAATTTCGTTTATTCTGTTATCGAGCGTTTCCACCTTGTCCTCGAGAGAACGGAAGAAAATTTCGAAAGCCGAAATCAGCGAATCAACATATTCTATACCGCGCTTCAGCACATATATTTGAGCTGTTTGAACATTATATTTTACGACTTTTCCCAGGTAGTCTCGCATCTTGGATATAACTTCTTCTTGCTCGCCCGAAGGCCTCTTTGACAGTCTTTCGGCAATAGAACTCTTTCTGTTTCTCAAGTCATCGGCAGTTTCAACTCTGTCTTCCGTACCCGGATCATCAAAGGTTGTCTGCTCAAAGTTGTCAAAATATTTTGTGTTTTGTTCTTTAGCACGATTGGTTCCTTCCAAAGATTCCACAAGCGATTCTTTGATTCTGATGAGCAGGTAGCGTATGGCATTGGGGTGCAGAAAACTGCCGTCATTTGCCGTTAAATAAGTTTCCAATTTGTATTCTTTATCTAACGATGACGTTACGCTGTCCGCGCCTTTGAAAAGAGAATATGCAATTGCCTTTTTGACCGCGTTAGTATAGTCATTGTACATCAGACGGTATTCAACCTCGGCCTCATATGCGTTCGGATATTCATCCCATTTAGCACCGAGAGCGTTTACCAGACCGTTGGCATCTTCATATTTGGACGCCAAATTGCTCGGGGTCTTTCTGATATCGGCTTCCACCTTATTCAAAAGAGCCTTAACATATGTTTTCCAGCGATCGCCGACTCTGACAACTCCGTTTTTATAATCTCCGGTCGCCTTGTAAATCGCTTTTGCAAAAGGATCGTCATGTTCACTGTCGGTATCGATCTGATTCACATAATAGGAGGAAAGCGATTGTTCTCTGTCATATATTCCTTCCCTCTCATTTTCAAGGCATATTTCTTTATATTGCTTGTCATACGCAAGCCACTGTTGCGATACGCTCTGCTTTGCCCACCTAAGAGCAACCAAAGTTCTGATATCTTCATAAGGATATATCAGCATCGACGAACCGGCGCCGGCATATCTGTTTCTTCCTCTTTCTTTGGCCAGCTTGCGGATCGTGTTATCCTCGGAAGAATTGCTGCGCTTGTTCATCGGACCGATTGCCAGTGCATAGATACAATTAGCGGCATGATCCAGATACTGAGTAAATGAATTCAATTTGCCTCCCTCTGCGTTTTGAGCATCAAAAAGGAAGCAGAAATCATAGGGGCTGACATCATACTCTTCGTAGCCATCGGCAGCTACTCTTGGGAATTTCATTTTTACGGAATCTTCATAGTTCTTCGGAAGCGTGCCGTTTCCCTTCATAAGGAAGGCATCCAATTCACGAACGGTTGCATATGCGTTAGCTCTGAGATTGTTGCGCTCGGTTTCTCCCTGAATTACTTCAAAAAAGACTTCGGGCAAAATGAAAAATCCGCGAGTAATATTTGTGCTTTGTCTGAAATGTGCATCCAGATAATGTCTGACATACATAGCAGCCGGGAGTATAAGACCGGATCCGGTTCCTCCTGCGACGGAACCTGTGATAATTACGCGCAACGCTTGTTCCGCTTTTTCTTCTTCGACTTTATACAGGCTCTGTATAGCGTCATGGAGCGGTTCCATTTTTCCGGCCTTAACTGTCGTTTCAAAAGCCAGGCGCGAAATCGATCTGACCTGTCCCGCTCCTTCGGTCAAAGGCTTTTTGTTCAACGTTTTGTTGACGGGGAACCATGTATCCCTCGCATATGTATTTTTTGAAAGATACTCTCCTACAGTTTGCCTGGTTGATGTTTGAATTGTCCGTATAAACGGATTTCTTTCCCTGATTGCTCTCAAGTCGTTGATATCCGTATCCAACACCACAACAGCGATACTCTCTCTCTGTTCCGGTGTAATAAGACCGGATACGCGCTCGACAATCTTGCTCCCGACTCCGCCAAGTCCGATTAATAATGTAGGTGCGTTCATAATTCTGATTTCCTTTCTCTAATGTTTTTCTTTACGCATTAAGTGCGCAGTAATATGTCCACCCGTTTTTAACAACACTTGTAACCAATGCAGCATTTGTTTCGAATTTTTTAGTCTCGGGCTCGACAACAGATCCGTTAAAGGTGATGTTATCTTTGCCTGCAAAGCTATTGATATTGGTTACAAGAATTCTTCTTCGTTTTATTGCTTTAATATGCAGCTTCGGGATACCGGAGACCGTATTCGGAACAAAATCAATCATCGCAGTTTGCGAAACGTACGGAATAACGGTCGACGGAATGCTTTTATGCACTGTGCCTTTTCTCGTTCTTTCCTCTATTCCGAAATCGTCCGGAGTGCAATGAATAGTGGGGTTCGCCTTTAAGCTCTTAGGCAAATAATTCTTAATAAACGGCAGGTATCCGGCAAGTATAGCTAAAATAATCGCAAGGATCATCAACTTGACACATAAATCCCAGTTACGTTCCCACCATGTTCTCGTATCATTAAGCTTTAATGTCTCGCTCGTCTCTCCCGACCACTTTTCGGCTCCGACCTTCTGCTGGTAGACTACCTTGTAATCGCAATCGGTATAGGTTCCCGTTGACGTCTTTGATACTACAGGATGAATCCTGAAAATTCCGGGCTGATCGGTCTTTTCAATCATCAAGTTATCGATTTTATTTTTTCGAGATGCGCCGTCTACGGAAACAGTGGGCAGATCCATGACAGACCATTCCTCGGAAGTTATTTCCCTGCCGTCTATCTTCGCCTCCAGCTCAATAAAATCGTTATTCTCTATTCCGTCGGAAGTAATTTTATAAGTCGGATTATTCTTTATTGAGAACGAAATATTTCTGTTTTTAAATATCGAATAATCCAAATGAGTGGAGACGCTGTGGTAATCCAGATATCGCGCCACCGCATCAATAGACAGAGAGCCCGTTTTCAAGTTAATCTTATCACCGTTGGAGTATATTTTTTCATGCTTTTCCCCGTTGTTTGTTATAACGGCTTCGTATGTAACCTCGCCCAATAACTTTGATTGAGCTACTTTTTCTTTCGTTCCGGCTTTCACAAATCCAAATGAAATCTTATACTCTCCGGCCTCGAGATTAGCCATATCCGTTACTTCATTTCCCTGCGAATTCGTAAGGTATACCGCAACCTCAACATTCGGCTTATAATAGACTTCTATCGTTTCGGCGCCGGATACATCCACAACATAGTCACCTGCCGAAAAGTCACCGACAAATGTCGCTATGCTTCCGACCAGATCCTTCGACGGCTCATTGTTATAATTAGTCGCATCGCAGTTACTGTACTTAACCGCAACCGGAGTCTTAGAACTCTTGACAAGCGTTCCGTCGCTTTTTTTGATGCCGTTAATCTGAACATTTGCACCCTGAGCAAATACAGTCAGCTCGCCCATGGGAACATCAAAGGAAAAATTCTTTGTTTTCACATTAACATCCAGCTTGTCCGAATTAAATATTCTCGTGCAGATTCCGGTAATCTGCTTCAATATCTGGTTGCTTGTTTTGGCTTCAACATAAAAGATGTTCTGGCTGCTCTTTGCCGTAATACCCGCTGCCGAAGGACCCATCGCCAAAAACATAACGCTGATATCGGAATCCTTTGCCGCGAGGAAAGCATCGATTTTGTCCCTATCCAGAGCACCGTCTTCAAACGCTCCGTCGGTAAGAATAACGAGCCATTTCTCATCGGCAGTGGCTTTGGAAAGATCCGAATAGGCCTTTCTGACAGAATTGAACGGTGTATTGCCTGCTCTTGTTTTTTCGGAATGCAGCTTGCCGACATTTGTAGCAGCACCGTCTTTTCCGTGCAGAACAAGCCTGGGACCGCGACCCGTTCCGCTTCTATAATCGCTCATGTAGTAAACATTCAGGGTGTCTTTTTCCCCCAACATCGCTGCAAAAACTTCCATTGAATATTTTGCCTGACACCAAGTGTCTACCACACTGTCCGTGCGGTACATGCTTCCCGAATCATCGTAGACAACATTTATCATTCGAGACGGCTCCGAGCTCGCATTTGCCAATGCCATCGAAGCAAAGAAAGAGCAAAGCAACACACAGACCAGCAGTCCGCAAATACTTTTTTTCACATTATCACCCTCCGTTTTTTTGCTTTTTATAATAGCTTTTTTAACTCATCTCCCAACCTACCGTTTACTTCTTGCCCGTTTGAATTTTTATTTCTATTTCAAAGATATTCTTGTTGACAGCACTTAAATATACCGCCAACGTTTTAAAAGAATATCAATCGGTGCCGATTTTAGCAATCAAAAGTACGCAGTATGTTTTATTTTTCTTTTATATTAAACAGTCTTTCTGAGTATGATTATAAATTAAACGAGTAAATATAACCTGTTGGGAAAAACGATATAACGCCTTATATCCATCAAGGCAGAATAACCCGAGTGTATTTATATTATAACTTCCAGAATCCGAATTGTAAAGAGAATTTTGTCTGTTTAATGCTAAAATCTTAGTATAATCTCGTAATAAAACGAAGTTTTGCGAATAAAACGGTTTACTGACGAATACAGTATATAATTCAGTCATCGCACAACAAGAAAGCTTATGCACATATCGCATGATGATATAAAGCTTCATATGCAACTGTATATTCCAAAACAAACATAAAAAGGAGCAGCCATTATTAACAGCTGCTTCAGGCCAAAAAAACCCGTGCTTTGCCTAATCGCAAAGCACGGGTTTCGTCAGTTTAAATCACGCCGCTTTTCACAACGCGGCTTTCAATATTTTTATTTTACCGTTTGGGCGTGAAGTAGACCACACCGGGTTCAAGCGTCTTGCCGTAGATGGTATAGAGCTCATGGACGGTAACGAATTTGAAGCCCTCGGCGCTGAGCTGAGCAGCTATCTGCTCAAATGCGTCGGCGGTCATATCATAGATGTCGTGCATTAGAACTATCTCGCCGCCCGTCGCATGGTCGACAACGGAGGAGATTATCTTCTGCATATCAGCGTTGCGCTGCGCCTGAGTTCTTCCCGAGCCGGGTTTATCCTTGTATCTCCAATCCTCGGTGTCGATGCTCCACTGGATAAGCGGGAGGTTGAAGTCACTCTGAATGCCCTTATAATCGCCGTAGGGCACTCTGAACAGGGTCGGCTCAACGCCGATGACCTCTTTGACTATGGCGTTAGTCTTGTTTATCTCCTGCTTGCGCTCCTGCTTGCTTATCTTTCTGAGATTCGCATGGCTCCACGAATGGCTGCCTATCTCGCAGCCCATGGAGTAGGCGCGCTTGACCTCGTCCGGATAGCTGCCTACGCGGGTGCCCAGAACGAAGAATGTCGCCCTGCCGTTATATTTTTGAAGCGTATCGAGAATGCGGTTGGTGGCATCCTTGCTCGGCCCGTCGTCAAATGTGAACGCGATATATTTGACCCCCTCGGGCAGGTTTGGCTTTTTGCTCTCGGGCTCGGAGGTAGTCTGCTGAGAAGGCGCCTCGCCGAACAGAGCCTTAGCGGTCTCGGCGGAAAAGATTGCCTTTATGTCGCTCGTCTTGAACACCGCCTCGACACAGCCCTTGTCTTCATCAAAAAGCGTGCCGGAATCGAAATAGAAAACGAGGCTGTCCGCGCTTATCGAGAATTTCGTGAAATTTTTCTTGTCTGCGAAGGTATTCTGCTTGAATTTATCCGAGCCGACGCCCGCATTAAACAGGCGGTTGTCGATAAAATACGATACGACTCTCATGCTCGCAAGCTTCTCGTAGCCGTCCGTGAAGAAATCGTCCGCGCTCAAAAGCTTGCCGGACGGGATATCAAAGACAAGCGTCTTTATCGTGTCCGTCTTTATGCCCTTGTCGGCTATATCTGTCTTTATCTCAAAAACCACGCTGACATATTTGTTCTTGCCGTTGTCCGAGACAAGATAGCTCTTGTAATCGGCGCTCAGGGTCGGCTTCTCGCCCTTGGGTTTTGAGCTCGGCACCTCGCTCACAAAAGTGTCGGCTATCTCCTGCGCCGCCGCCTTTATCTTGCTGTCTATCGACTCTACGCCTATCGCGGGATAGTGGATACCGTAGGCATAGTGATTTTCGTACACTATCATCGATTGGGTCTCGCCTACCTCCCTGTCCTGAGCGGTGTGCTGAAAGCGGAGCTTCTGTTTATTGCTTTTTACCGCGCAGCCCGCCGCGCCGAGAACAAAGAGCACAGCGCACATCAGAGCCACGAAACGATATATTATTTTTCTCATGTTGCTTTTCCTTTCAGTGAAAACTCGCGAACGCTCTTATTATAATATAAAAGGTCGAGCTTTGCAAGAAGAGCGCGCAAACTGTAACCCACTGTTACCCTCTGTTATTCTTTTGTAATTTGCGCATATGTCTATATCCTATTCACCGAAACGGCGAGTTTGACCTCAAAAGCATAGATAAATTACACGAAAGCGCGTATTTTTTTGTCTTTTGTTCCAAAATCGGCACAGATATAATTATTTTTCTTTTTGAGAGTAACAATTCGCCGGCGTTTTAGTATAATAAAGTATCTTCATTTTTTAAAGGGGAGAGATTTATGACTAAAGTTGTCAAGTTCGGCGGAACCTCGCTCGCAGAGGCGGCGCAGTTTCTCAAGGTTGCCGATATAGTCCGCTCGGATCCAGACAGACGCTATGTCGTGCCGTCCGCGCCCGGCAAGCGCTTCAGCGGAGATGCGAAGGTCACCGATATGTTTTACGCCTGCTACGATGCGGCTTCAAGAGGCGGAAACTTCGAGGAGATATTCGAAAAGATAAAGGAACGCTACAATTCTATAATTTCCGGGCTTGAGCTCGATATGTCGCGAGGACGAATTTGAGCGCATCCGCCTGAATTTTATCAACCGCGCCGGCCGCGACTATGCCGCATCGAGGGGCGAATACCTCAACGGAAAAATAGTCGCAAAGCTGCTCGGCTTCACATTCATCGACGCCGCGGATGTCATCTTCTTCGACGAGAGCGGCAAATATGACGGGAGACGCACGATTCCCGTCCTGCGCGAGAGACTGAGCTACACGGAGTACGCGGTCATCCCCGGCTTCTACGGCTCGATGCCCAACGACACTATCCGCACCTTTTCGCGCGGCGGTTCGGACATAACCGGTTCGATAGTTGCCGCGGCGGCAGACGCCGATCTATACGAGAATTGGACGGACGTTTCGGGCTTTCTCTTCGCCGATCCGCACGTTGTCGATAATCCGCAGGTCATGAAGACCGTCACATACAGGGAGCTGCGCGAGCTCTCCTACATGGGCGCTACTGTCATTCACGAGGATGCGATTTTCCCCGTCATGCAGAAGAAAATCCCGATAAGGATAAAGAACACCAACGCCCCCGACGACACGGGCACTCTCATACTCGCCGACACCGACGAGCCCGCGGCCAACACCGTCACCGGCATAGCCGGACGTAAGGGCTTCTCCTCGATAAACATAGAAAAATACCGCATTCACGACGAGTGCGGTGCGGTGCGCAGAATGCTTGAGGTGCTCGAGGAGCACGGAGTAAACTTCGAGCACATCCCCTCGGGAATCGACAACTTCAGCATCGTTGTCGAGACCACGAGCCTTGCCGACGAGACGGACGACATAGTCTACGACATAAAGAAGGTCACCTCGGCGAGCAGCGTGACGGTTGAAAACGGCATTGCGCTCATCGCGGTCGTCGGACGGTCGATGAAATCGACGCGCGGCGTTGCTGGCACGATATTCTCAAGCCTCGCCAAAGAGAACATCAACATAAAGATGATAGACCAGGGCTCGAGCGAGATAAACATCGTCATCGCAGTCGCCGAGCGCGACTACGAGCGCACGATAAACACAATATATTCGGCATTCGTAAAATAAGAAAAAACGGGCGGAAGGGATTTTCCCTCTGCCCGTTTGCCGTTGCTGAAAAATCAAGCCCCCGCTTGCGGGACGCTCGTAGGACATAAAAACCGATCTATGACTCATAGGTCGGTTTTTATGTTATTGCAGGCTGCATAAAAGTGCGTCTTTCATTTGTTTGATAAAATGGGATTTGGCAAGCAGTTGCAATTACAACTCTCCTATAGGGGAGTCGGCTCGGCAAAGCCGAGACTGAGGGATTGTTGTTCGGCCTTGCCGCTTTTTCCCTGTTTTTTTAATTTCAATGTCCTTTTGTAGGGGTCGGCGACTCGACGACCCTTTGACGCGTCAGCGTCACCGAAAAGTCTATTTATTCATCCGTGTCGTGTAATACGCTCTCCGCATGAGGCTTGCCCCCTGTGCCGCCTACGGCGGCAGCGGTGCGTCGAGTCGCCGCACCCTACAA
>ENA-OPCY01000990-OPCY01000990.1-human-gut-metagenome-genome-assembly--contig:-NODE-990-length-18187-cov-3.899846_pt1 | contig 18187 bp, 10 predicted proteins | sample MGYA00241568_ERZ501487 | MGnify/ENA primary metagenome ERZ501487 (study PRJEB25962, sample SAMEA2042574) | human gut metagenome | biome: human gut; feature: human-associated habitat; material: faeces... | reverse complement strand
TGCCGGCTCAAGCGGAGGGAACACCGGCTTCACAGGCAACTCGCTCGTGCCCTGCTTCACAGTCGATTCCACAAGCCGCCCCATCGCGTCATACCGGTACGCGCTGTTCACCACATCATACCCCATTCCGTTCCTCACCCTCGTCTTCCTGCCGCTTATACGCCCGGCGTAGCTCGGAGCATCCCCCGTGGCGTAGCTGTACATCATCTCCAGCAGCGAGTCCTTCCGCTCCATCAGCGCCCCGCGCGCGTCATAGCTGTAGGTCGTCCTCAGACCGCCCTGCGTCACCGTCCCGGCAAGCCGCCCCGCTCCGTCATACTCGTTCCGCTCCAGCAACACCCCGCCCCCGAGATTCGTCACACACTTCTGCTCCCTCACGCGCCCGAAAGCGTCATAGCCCGTGCCCACATTCAGCGTATGGTACCGCCCCGCACCCGACACCATACTGTTGCTCTGCAACGGCAGGCCGCCTACGGTATATGACCCCGACCACAGCACCTTGTCCCCCTCGGGACGCGTCTCCACACTCTGTATCTCCTGCCCCATGGCGTTGTAGTGATGCGTCACCCACACCGCCGCCCCGGGCATCCCGTATTCCATCTCCATCGTGCGCTCAGCCGTCACAAGACCCAACGGAGACGCAATCCCCACACTCGTCCTGTGCTCCGGCATATACCGGTCATAATACTTCACATCCGTCACCTGCGCAGCCACGGGCAGAGACACCGATGACCAGTCATAATCGCCCGCACTGCCGCCCTCACCGGCAGAACGGCTCAGCGTCTGCGCCTCATATTCCGCACTCCAGTCAGCCTCCGATGTGAAATCATCGCACAATCCCGAGGCCGCCAATCGGCTGTACTCGTCATACAGGTAAAACCGTTTCCTTCCCATCGAGCCCACGCTTCCGTCCCTGCTGTACGCCACGCGCCCATCCGTGTCATACGCCGTCAGCTCCGCCACGCATCCCGGCACACGCTTCGACACCCTCCGCAGCTTCCTGTCATACCGGTAAACGAACGCGAACCCGTCAATCATCAGATGGGCCGTGTTCCACTCTTCCCCGTCCGACAGATATTTTGACCCCTCCGGCTGCAGCACCAGCAGGGGATTGCCCCACGCGTCGCTCACCGTATAGGTGTCCGCCATCACTCCGCCCTCGCCCACTGCACGCCGCAGCACCTCGCGCCCCAGCGCGTCATGAAGAGTTATCACCGTCACGCCGTCCGCGTCCTCTTCCCTTGTCCCCTCAAGCTCCCCGGCACCATAATACCCGGAGCAGCGCAATGTCCCCCCGTCCCACGACAGCCTCCGCACCTTCAGCTCCGCCACCGACGGGTCCGAGCACACTCTCGTCATCTTTGACGCGTGGCCGCTGAATGGTGTCCCCGCAAGAGTCACCTTCTCCGCCTGCTCTTCGGCCGACCCCGGATACTCATACTCGGTGAACGCACGCGCATCGCCCAAGGCTTCCTCGGCAGCTTGCCCGAGCACGCTCTCGCTCCGCAACGCATCGCCCACGCTCCCCACTGGCATTTCGGCCCATTGGCGCGTCACCCGCCCCAATGCGTCGCGCACCGTGGCCGCCAGCACAGGGCCGCCGGTGCCGTAATCCTCTTTCACCCTCCCTATCAGGGCCCCGAACCCGTCATGGCACTCCCTTGCGACTGCCGCCCCTCCGGCAGCGTGCGAGGTCACCGTGACCATATTGGGCGACACCGCGCCCTCATGCCATGCATAATCATACTCCTCCAGCATCTCCCCGCCACTCTTGTGCCACGCAAGGCGCGACCCCTCATAGCCGAACTCATCTTTCTTGCCGTATGGCGATGTTATTGAGGTGCAGCCCACAAGCGGCTGGTGCGTGAACTGCGTCGTCAGCTGATTCCCCTCAGGCCCCGTGCTTATCGCCGCGATGTAATCTCCCGTGTAGCTGTACCTCTCGTCGGCCTTACCCGGACTGAACCGGTTCAGTGGCTGGCCCAATGGCGTATAGGCCGTGAACCTCTGCTCGGCCATCACCGGCGCGCCCTTGATTCCCAGGGTCACCCGCGTGGGGCGTGTCAGCCCATGGTACCTCCCGTACTCATATCGCTTCAGCAGCGAGTCCCGCCCGTCAACTATCCACATCTCCGCCACCGGCAGTGACGAAGGCTTTCCCGTCTGTCCGGCACGTTGTCCCGCGTATGCGGTGTGGTGCTCCGCACGGTGACCTCCTCCGCAGGTCACTATGGCCGTGAGGTACTCGTGCACGCTGCTGTCGGATATCGTGTCTCCGAACACCCTGCTCCTGCCGCCCACAGGTATCACCGGTATTGACGAGCTGTTGCTCCTTTGCACGCTCTGCACGCGCGGCTTTGCCCATGCAACATCGTCTCCCGTTGTCTTTAGAATGCGCGATGTATATCCGTAGGATGTGCCGCTTTGGGCCACACGTTCCGTATTGCCGGTCCGGTAATGGCGTTTCTCCGACACGGAGTCCAGACGCCAGCGGCCAGAAAGCATGGCGGTCTGCACGTACACAAAATCCTGCAGCGATTTATACGTGTGCGAATGTACGCCTAAGGTGTTCCTGTAATCCTTTGTCAGCAGCTCATGATACAGCCCGGTATAATACGCCGCCGAATCCCTGAGACTGTAGAAATACTCCTTCTCTCTCAGCGGACGGTATGTCCCGTTCTCGCACACCGTCTCCAGTTTTTTCCGCAGGCGCGGCTTGGCGTAATTGCACTCCGCGAAATAATAGTTGGCAAAACCCGCCGACAGCAATTTCTCTGTAGCCGGCCTGCTGCCGTCGGGCATTCTTATATCCTTTTTCAGGTAATATTCGTTGGAGGTGTATACACTGCCGTTTCCCCCGGTTCTTTGCAGCTCGCAGCGTGAGGTGTCGAACTCATATTCCGTGCGCACCGCATCTGTCAGGCCCGTGCCACTCACATCCTCCGTCACTTTGCCGTAATATATTTTTGCTGATGCCAGCGGCGCGCCCGCAAGACGCGACGCGTTCAGCGTGGATGCCATCACATTGTGGCCCGTTACCGGAAACACGCCCCCCGCAGGTATCGTGGCCGAGTGCAGCCCGCTGAGCGACACGAAGGCCGTTATGCCAACTTTCAAGAAGTCAATGTTGCACATCGGCTCCGAATAGCTGAATTCTCTCGTCCTCGTGCGCCCCGTGAATGCGTCTCTCATCCTGATGCTTTTCAGTCTGATGCCAATCTGCAGTGTATCGCCGGTGTTTGGCCTGACCATCGTGTTCGGCTCATAGACGAAATCTGTGCGCACCCCTGCCTGTGTCGTATGGTAACTCATCGCCCCGTGTGCCGCGGACATTCCACCGGGGCGCCTGTTCTGATTGAATTCCCCTGTCGCCGGGTCTATCACTGCCTGACTCCCGGACATGGTCTTGCCGTTGGCGTATCCGAAAAAATCGCCCGGCTGTTTGCCCGGATGCGCCTCATACCCGAACTCATGCCCGTCAAGAAGCACTCCGGCGCTTTTCACCTCTATTTTTGTCAGCACCCTGCGCCCGTCTCGCAATTTTCCCGCCGTAAAGGCACACTCTCGCACCACAGTGCCCTCAGGACTGACAACCTTGAATCCCGAAATATACTGCGGCTCCTCCTCGCTGCCGTATCTTGGCTGATGCATGAATTCCACTGTGGCCGTGCGGCTGCTGATCTTGCTCAGGAGCTTCCCGTCTATGGTTCTTACCACTGAGGTCGCCGAAATCCCGTCGCTTGAGGATGTGTAGCTGTATTTGTAGTTGCTGTAGGCAATGCCGTTCCCTTCCGACCTGTGTCCGCGCGACACGCTCCACATCGGCAGGGTCGCATAATGGTATGTGATCGTGTCTGCCCCCTCCGGAGTGATTATCCGTTTAAGGTGCCAGCGCGTCACTGCGCTCGCATATCCCGGACCCTTGAATCCATGCTTTATGTCAATGGAGTTATGCTGGTATCCCGTGTGCTCCCGCTCGGTGAACTCGCATGCCGTGCCGTCAGGCAGATCTATCCTGAAATCCCTCACCTTGTCGGCCCCCGCTTCTCCGATACGTGTTATCGTCACGTTGTCGGCGGGAAGCATTATTATCGTGTTGCCCTTGATAATGAAACTTCCGCTGTGACCGGGAAATTTGTAGTGGTACCTGTCATACATCGCCTCCACTCTCTTCTCCTCCACATCGGCAAGATACCTCGCGCCACCGCCAAGCTTCTTGTCTGTTGACAGGTTTTCGCTTTCAAGTGCGTCTATCTCGGCATTCGACAGAGAGCGAAATGTAGTCTCCTCGTCCGGCTGCCCCGCTATGTCGCGATAAACCATCCCGGCGCAGCTCAAATCCCAGCCCAGGCCCACTATGCCTGACTTCTCGTCAAGGGTGTGCCCCCCGAGCGCATACCCCAGCGACACCGACATCCCGTAATCCCCCACCGTCCATGAGTACAGGCCCACCCCAATGCTCCCGCTTCCGGTGCTAAGGTCCACCTGCGGTGCCTCGTAAACCGGAAAGGCCCACGGCTTCGGGTCGGGGGCCACCACACGCTCATCAATCGTCAGTGCCGGACGCACGTATGACGCGTCGGACGACTCTTGCCCGGGAACCACGAGCGGCATCACCGCCAGCACACCAACCAATATTCTCTTTAGCGTGGGGCTCATGGCTCAAGAATTATTTTTCTGACAACATCACCCGCTTTTATCACATACTCGCCGTAAGGCCAGCCGCCTGTGGACAGCGTCACCGTGCCGTTCACCTCACACTCGTGCATCACACGGCCGGATATGTCCGTCACCGTCACCTGCACTGCGCTCTCCGCGCCGCACTCCACGGTTATCATTCCCGGTGCTGTCTCTATCCTCGGTGTGCCTGCCGGATTCATCGCGGCCTCTCCCTCTGCCTCCCCTTGTCGGGTAATTGGGGCAACGGTTCCACGAGTGCTGTTAAGGGACATAGTGCCTCCGGCATGCCTCTTGCCCGGCATCTCCGCACCCCACGCATCAGCATTCGCACGGGCCGGGAACACCGCCGTCCACTCCTCGGTGAACACCTCGCCCGTGCGCACATTGTGCGTCTCAGTCACCTCCGTACACGCCAGCAGAGGCCATTGTGGCCCGTAACCCCAGTTCCATATATCTTTCTTCACCACGGCACACAACGAGTCTCCGCTCTGGGCATACGCCACATCCGCCGGCCACACGCTCATCTCCTCATGGCGGTAAGTCATCTGCGCGTTGTCTATCGTGTCACCCTCGGCAAGTATCAGCGTGCAGTCCCCTTTCGGAGCAAACCTCCACATGCCGTTTTCCACATAATGTTCCGATTTGAATCGGCGCACCTGGCGCCGTATCTCACCTTCACTTGCATCCGGTCCCCATGTCCATGTCGGCAGAGTGTCCCGGCTCACCCACACGCGGCTCTCGCGGCACACGAGCCATGCCGTGTCGCCATTCAGCACATAGTCCTCACGCACGGCAATCCCCTGACCGCGGCGCGACACGCTCATTGCCGAGTCGCCATTCAGACGGTAATCCCACACCGCCTCGCCAATAGCGCCGCACCGTGAGAAATCAAACACCATTTGGCCCTCCTCTGGTACAACGGCACCGCACACAAACCCGCGCACCTCCTGTCCGCCGGCAGTCACAGCCGCCAGCAGCCCCAGCACAAATATGGTCAGTCGCACAAAATTCATGGCACAGATCAGTTTCCGCCCGCAATATACACACAATTCCCCACATCCACAACTCCGATCCCCCATTTTTCAATCCCAATGTTTAATTTTACATTCCTCATCCCCGCCGAGGCACGGAGCGCGCGATTTTTCTACAACCGCCTGCGGAGCGCCAACGGCGCGGAGTTGGCGGCCACAGACATCCATAAAAACCCCGTGACAAGCCGCGGAGCGTGCGCAGTCACGGCACGGCGATAGCCAAGGCCTACATTTGGCCGTGTCAAACGATTCTCCTATCTTTGCCTATTATCTATACCGCCATGAGCAAAGTGCTCGCCTTATACCATATTGTATTCGCCACCCAAGGCAGATATCCGGCCTTACACGATGCAAACCGACTTGATCTTCATCGCGTCATAAGCAATATTGTAGCAGATAAAAACTGTAGAATGGTGAGCATCAACAGCGTCACAGACCATCTCCACATGCTCATCAATCTTTCGCCAAGCATATCGCTGAAAGATTTCATCTCGGCGGTCAAATCCAAATCAAGTACGTGGTTGAAGCAAGATTCCCGGACTACAATGTTCACAAGTTGGTGTAAGGGTTATTACGCATGTACAGTTTCGCCGAGCATGATGCAAAAGACGATAAAATATATAGAATCTCAGACAGAGCACCACAGGCTTGTATATTTTGACACCGAAATCATGACCATGTGCCAGCATCTTGGACTGACCTTTCATCCTGACGACATGCGATAACCCACCATTCGCTAAGCAAGCGCAGGATGCGCGATTTCAGACACACCAGCGAAGTCGGCAGATGTGCAGCCGAGCCGCGGAGCGCGCGATTTTTTTACAACCGATTGCGGAGCGCCTGTGGCGCGGAGTTGTCGGACGCAGCCCCAAAAAGGACACCGTGACAAGCCGCAGAGCGTGCGCAGCCACGGCCCGGCGCCAGCCAAGGCCACCCACAGCCCAATCATCTATTTTTCAATTCCCCGCCGTTTCTCCCTGATTATCAACATGTAACGCAGCATATACCAGCGATGCCTTTGCCGGACCGACCACAGCCGCCACATCATCCAAATCAGCCTCTCTTAACCTCTTAACACTCTTGAAATGAGTCAGTAACGCAGTTTTAGTCTTCTCGCCCACACCCTTTATGTCATCCAGAGCCGACACCGTTTGGGTCGCACTTCTGCGGTTACGGTGATGAGTGATACCGAATCTGTGAGCCTCATCACGCAAATGCTGCACCACCCTCAAACTCTCGCTGTTCTTGTCAATGTATAGTGGAATACTGTCCCCGGGGAAATAGATCTCCTCCAGACGCTTTGCAATACCCACCACGGCAATCCGGCCGCGCAAACCCATCTCGTCCAGAGCCTCCACAGCCGCACTCAGTTGCCCCTTGCCGCCGTCCACAACAATCAGCTGAGGCAACCCCTGACCCTCATTCACAAGGCGGGTATAGCGGCGCGTCAGCACTTCTTTCATCGAGGCAAAATCATCCGGTCCCACCACCGTCTTGATATTGAAATGCCGGTAATCCTTCTTTGACGGTTTCCCGTCCCGGAACACCACGCACGATGCCACAGGATTCGTACCCTGAATATTTGAGTTATCAAAACACTCTATATGATGCGGAAGCTCCGACAGTCTGAAATCACTCTTCATACGCTCAAGCAACCGCTCCGTACGCTGCTCCGGATTCGTCCGCTCCATATGCTTAAGCATATCTATTTTGTGCTGCCGCGCATTCTTCTCCGACACCTCAAGTAGCTTCGCCTTGTCACCGCGCTGCGGCACGATAAAGGTTACACCCTCCGGCTCCACATCCGGCAGCTGCGCCACAATCACCTCCTCATACTTCACATCAAGCTCCTTTGCAATCTCATTCATAGCATACCCCAACAGCTGCTCCACACTCTCGTCAAGCCTGCGTTTGTATTCCAGAGTCACACTGCGCACTACCGCACCACGGCGCACATGCATATAGTTTATAAACACATCCTGGCCATCGTCATCCACACCAAACACATCCACATCCGCTATCGTCTGACTCACTATGACACTCTTGGCAGTATAGCGCTCCACGAGCTTATATTTCTCCTTCAGCTCCTGCGCCTCCTCAAACCGCAACTCCTCCGCAAGCTTCTGCATCTCCGCACGCAGATACTCCAGAATCTCGGCCATGTCTCCACGCAATATCTGTTTCACTCGCTCTATCTGCTTTCCGTACTCCTCCCTGCTCACCAATCCGGTGCAGCATCCGCCACATCGCTTCAAATGAAAATCCAGACAAAGCCTCCCCTTCTTCTTCTCAACATATTCAGATGTAATCGCGTGACGGCACGAGCGCAGCTTGTACAAATCCCTTATCAAGTCCAGCACCACCCTCGCCGCACCCGCATCAGTGTACGGTCCATAGTATTTTGACCCGTCCTTAATTCTTTTCCTCGTCATAAACACGCGAGGAAAATCCTCCTTCGTCACCACAATCCACGGATACGACTTGTCATCCTTTAGCAGCACATTGTATCTCGGCTGATACTCCTTGATCATCGAGTTCTCCAGATTGAGCGCATCCTGTTCTGTAGGCACCACGATATACTTCATGTCGGCGATTGCACGCACAAGCAAATTTGTGCGCAGCGAATCATGGGTGCGGTTGAAATACGACGACACCCTCCGCTTCAAATTTTTTGCCTTACCCACATAAATCACCGTCCCCTCCGAATCAAAATACATATACACACCCGGAGTGGTGGGAAGCACCCTGATCTTCTCTTCCAGTTCAGCCGATTTCTTGTGCTTTGCCATAATACAAGCTTAATACACTCTAAACACCCTATGCAGGTATTTGTTGCAATCCATTTAAACAAAAACACCGGACAGCCCACCCGACAGGTGAAACCATCCGGCATTTCTATACATTTACATTCAATACGTGATGAGCGATGTAACCTCAGCCTCAGCGGGAAGTGCCGAGCGGCCATTGAGCATTCCGAGCTCAATAATAAAGTTTACATAAATCTTTTTGGGATGCATGCTTTTCACCAATTCATACACCGCAGCCATCGTGCCGCCCGTAGCCAGCACATCGTCGTGTATCACCACAATGTCATCCGGACCGATAGCATCACGGTGTATCTCGATTGTGTCGGTACCGTACTCTTTCTCATAGGTGGCCGACACAGTGTCAGCAGGCAGCTTGCCCGGCTTGCGCGCCGGCACAAAACCGGCACCCAGCTCAAATGCGAGTATTGACCCGCCAATGAAACCACGGCTCTCAATGCCCACCACCTTGGTCACTCCCTTGTCACGATAAAGCTGAGACAAATCCCAGCCGATGATGTGAAGTGCACGAGGATCCTTGAACACTGTCGTGAGATCCTTGAACACGATACCCTTCTTGGGAAAATCCATCACATCGCGGATTTTTGATTTGATATATTCCATAATTTATGATTTAGTCCTTTTTAATAAATTTTTGTCCTAAAATTGTTCCACGTGGAACAATTTGTTTCTAACTACCTGCCCATCAGCAACAAAAGTATGTTTATGTCGCTCGGCGATATTCCCGGAATGCGTGATGCCTGCGCCACGGTCTCGGGGTTGATGCGGACAAGTTTCTGTCTCGCCTCCGTACTCAAGGAATGGACCTGAGAGTAGTCAATGCGCCCGGCGAGCTTTACATCCTCAAGGCGGCGAATCTTGTCCGCAATCACTTTCTCGCGGTCAATGTACCCTTGGTATTTCATAAGCACCTCGGCAGCCTCTACTATCTCCTCGCGGCGCTCAAGCTCAATATGCGTGTCAATGTATTCGCGGAGCGCAAGAAGTGCGTCGGCGAGCATCGCCACATTGAGCTGCGGACGCAAAACCAAATCCCGGAGCTTCACGGTCTGTTTCAGCGGCGACGACCCTACCCTAACCAAAAGCTCATCCGCTTCGGCAGCGCTCACAGACTTTCTGGAGCACCACTCGATGAACTCGTCACGCTGACGCTTTTTGGACAGCATAAGCTCATATCGTTCATCGGTAACGAGCCCCACCTCATGGCCGCGGGGCGTAAGCCTCATGTCGGCGTCATCCTGACGCAGCAGGATGCGGTATTCAGCCCTTGAAGTGAACATGCGGTACGGCTCGTCCACGCCTTTTGTCACAAGGTCGTCAATGAGCACACCAATGTAAGCCTCGTCCCTGCCCAACACGAACTCGCCTTCGCCGCGATGCGACAAATGAGCGTTGACACCTGCCACGAGGCCCTGACCGGCTGCCTCTTCATAACCGGTGGTGCCGTTGACCTGTCCGGCAAGGAAAAGACCAGGGAGCACCTTTGACTCAAGGGTGTGGCGCAGCTGCGTGGGGTCAAAAAAGTCATACTCTATGGCGTAACCGGGACGATAGATTTGAGCTTTCTCAAGCCCCGGAATCGTGGCAAGCGCACGCACCTGCACATCCAGCGGGAGCGATGACGAAAACCCGTTCAGATAAAATTCTTGGGTGTCCTCGCCCTCCGGCTCAAGAAACAGCTGATGCTCGGTTTTGTCGGCAAAGGTCACAATTTTTGTTTCAATGCTCGGACAGTAACGCGGACCTATGCTTTGAATCTGACCGTTGTAAAGAGGGCTGTCCGGAAGGCCGGCACGCAGTATTTCGTGGGTAGATTCGTTTGTGTAGGTGATGTAACAGTCGCGTTGATGAAGCCCGCGGTGCACATCAGGGAGGAAAGAAAATTTATGGAAATCGTTTTCTCCCGACTGAACGATTGTTTTGGCGAAATCAATGCTGCGGGCATCAATGCGCACAGGGGTGCCGGTTTTCATTCTGTCGGTGCGGATGCCTCGCTCTTTCAATTGCTCGGTGAGTCCGTAGGCAGAAGGCTCGGCAACACGGCCACCGGCTATTTTTACGGGGCCTATGTGCATCAGGCCGTCAAGGAATGTGCCGGCGGTTATGACCACAGATTTGGCAGTGAAGGTTACGCCCATATTTGTGACGACACCGGCTACGCGATCATTTTCAATGACCAGTCGGGTAACGGAATCCTGCCACATGCTGAGGTTGGGGGTGTTTTCCAAAACATGACGCCACATGAGAGAAAACTTCATGCGGTCGCTCTGAGCACGGGGACTCCACATGGCGGGGCCTTTGGATCGATTGAGCATACGGAACTGTATAGCCGTACGATCGGTGACGATGCCCATCTGTCCGCCAAGTGCGTCTATTTCCCTGACAATCTGTCCCTTGGCAATGCCGCCAACTGCGGGATTGCACGACATTTGTGCTATCTTGTTCATATCCATTGTGATAAGAAGGGTGTTGCTGCCCAATCGGGCTGCTGCACTGGCGGCCTCGCATCCGGCGTGACCTGCGCCTACCACAATTACATCGTAATCAAACCGCATAATGAGTTACAGTACAGAAGTTTGACTATTTAGCAAGGCTAATGCCTCGTTTTCGTTAGCTTCCATGATTTCGCGTTCGCCGGGGCCTTTGTCATTGATGCCGCACAAATGAAGGACTCCATGAATGATGACGCGCATTAGTTCCTCGTGATAGTCGCATCCGACAAGGAGAGCATTGGAAGCGACAGTGTCAAGCGAAATGAACATGTCACCGCTCACCATACGGGAACGGCTGTAATCAAATGTGATTATGTCGGTGAAATAGTCGTGACGCAAAAACTCGCGGTTGACCTCAAGTATTTTGTCATCATTACAGAATATGTACGTGAGCGGCCCAAGCACGCGGTCATGATTACGCGCCACCTGCTCTATCCATCGCTCAACAAGAGCCACATCAAAGGAGGGCATTTCAACATTTAATGCCTCCCAGCAAATCTTGTTCATAACATCATAAGAATTACCCACAAAAGTAAAAAAAATATCAGTTATCTACAAGATTGAGCGGCGATGTTGAAAAGTGCGATTTTTTGAGGCTTTTCAGGGAGAAGGTGATTTTAGTATTAAAGTGTTGACTGGTAGATTATTGCTAAAATTTTAAGGCTGCGAGAATTAAAAATTTAGAAAATGTCTGATAGCTGTACGGAATTATTTTAGTGAAAAAGCCCAAGTGCTACGCCAAGAAACGCTACAGTTAACTTGGTAGGAGCTGACTCGCTGAAACAGCCGGCATGGAACTTAGAGCGATAGTGAATGTAAAATTGAAAATGGATGGTTGGGTTGTGGGTGGCTTTGGCTGTCGCCGTGCCGTGACTGCGCACGCTCCGCGGCTCTGCTGCATATCTGTCGGGTTCGCTGGAGGGTATATGGGGATTGCGCGGCATGCGCGAGGGTGAGTGGATGACGGCTTCGCAAGGTGTGTTGGGAAATCGCACTCTCTGCGGCTCGGTTGCACATCTGTCGGTTTCGCAGGAGAGAGTGTGGAAATCGCGCATCCTACGCTCTCTTTGCGAGGGGGCGGAAAAAGAGTCTGTGCGATGGGAGGGGCGGGCTGGAATATACTATTGCTGCATTCGCGTATTTTATTTAATTTTGAGCGCCGAATGTTATAAAGTGATGTAAATGTTATCCGCTGTTTTTCATAAAATTCTGTCACGGCTTTGCGGCTGTGTGCGAAAAATATGCGGCGGCATATGGAAAACCAAATTTGACTGGCTGTCTATTTCCATAATCACATTCATCATATCTACGATATGGGCTCCTCATTTTCCAGACCCAAAGAATATATTCGGGGATGATGACGAAGATAATCTCATATCACTGGATTACCTTCAAGCAATAAGAGGCGAATCCGAGCTGCCGACAGAATCGGGCTATATAACCATAGTAGATATAGGAGATGTCACCAGCAGGCGTCAAATTGCTGAAATCCTTGATTCCGTCTATAGCCTGAATCCACGTTGTATAGGTGTAGATCTTGATTTCAGCGCGGGACAGGAAGGATTTACCGACAGCATACTTTCGGCAACAATTTCCCGAATAAAAGAGAAAGCTGTGTTCGTAAACCAACTGTATGAATATGACAATGCCAGCAATGCCTTTACGAAGATCCATAACTCATATTTCTCAACCGGCAGGTCGAATCGCTTCGCTGTGGATCACCTCAACGAGGGATTTGCCAATCTAAAAAACAATGGTACCTCGGAGTCGGTACTGAAATACAGTGTTGCTGAGCGTTTCAATGACTCTATATACCTCAGCCTCCCGGCCAGAATGATTGATGACGAGAGTATCGTTGACCTGCAAGAACATTATATATCGTATTATCCGACATTATTCAATGTTGTAAGACATGATGAGATTACCCACTCGGACATAGCAGAAAATTTTGTGCTGGTGGGTGCTGTGGAACATAGCGGTGACAAATACAACACGCCTTTGGGACTGATGCCCGGCATAATGATTCACGCTTATATCATCCAGACTATTGTGGAAGGGAGCGAAATAAAGGTTATGCCTGAGCTGCTTGACATATGCCTGACGCTTTTTACCGGAGTGGCATTCATTATCTTTCTGGTGGCTCTTGATTATTTCATCCGCTACACCAAGCACCGTACTGCCTCGTTGATTATTCAGACAGGATTTCTTACTTTCGGCATAACATATCTTGCGGCACTTGCACTTGGTTTGTTTTCTTACAACCTCTTTACTGAATATAATATATATGCCTCAATGCATGGCATACTGAACAGTATTCTTGTCGTTGCCACTATCGTAAAAGTGTCATATTCAACCGTAATTATCGTGGCCCGGAAGTTCGGGCTGCTCCAACGCCTACTTTCTTTTTCATTTTATAACTGAAACCTCATTATGCGACTGCTTATTCTATCCCTGATGATACTGATGCTGCCGATAGAAATGTCGGCTGAGAAAGATTATTCCGTTTTTCTTATCAAAGGAAAGATTGAACTGAGAAACGGGAAAAATGTCAGCCGACTGAAAGAGAAACAACAGCTTTCCGAGAATGACACAATAGCGGTAAAAGAAGGTTCGTGCCTTGTTCTCAGAAGTGTCTCGGAAAAGAGACATACGATAACCATAAAGACCTCTTTCTATGGGCCGATAAAACGAATTTCAGACGGAAAAACAAGCGGTGTAACAAAAAAATCACGATCAAAGGAGTTTATGGACTATACTTTCAAACGGTCGGCGTCAGACTTCAAAAAAGACGGGTCATATATGAGCGGCATGGGTACGACTCTCCGAGATGTGATACCGTCTCTGAGTACAAACACCATGATGGAAGCTCCTGACAGCATACGACAGGATTTGTCGGAACTGCTGATTCTCAAATAGCATCTATCAGAATAAATGGAGCCCAGTAAAAGGGACTGCTGTATTTACCGTTATCATATTCTTTCAAAAACTTTCGCGCCTGATTCAGTGATTCACTTTGGGATTGTCCGGATGAAAGGTTGCGGTAAAATTCAGCCATAAGAAGTTTTGTCGCCTCATCGTCCACTTTCCATAAAGTAGCGAGAATTGTATGTGCGCCGGCCTTCTTGAGTCCGCGCTGAAGCCCGGCTACACCTTCGGAGGATATGTCGCCCAGTCCTGACTGACAAGCTGACAACACTGCGAGGTCAACGCCCGACATGTTGAGCATACTGATTTCCTTAGCAGTCAGAATGCCGTCCTCGCCACCCTGTGAATCCATGTCGGTTCCAGAGAATATTTCGTTTATACCCGCAAAAAGCAGTGCCGAACGATAAAGCTCCTTGTCCTCAAGGTCATTGTAATTCTTGCTTAAAGACTTGAAAATATCGGTATTGCTAAATTCATTGAATTCGTCTTCGCTGAGATAAAATCCGTGTGTAGCCACATGTATTATTTTTGAGGCGGCAGTGACATTGCTTTTGAAAGCGGCTTCCGAGCCATACGCACCCGTATATGAAATGACTTTGTTTATTTCCTCCATGTGGTCAAGAGATGCCTTAATCTCCCTTACCTCTTCCATGGTGGCGGGAAGTGGTGTTATTCCGGAGCGTTTATTCAGCATATAGTTTCTCAGAAATCCGCGGGTACGGCCGAAAATCTCAGTTTCATTGCCTTGAGGCTGACAATTATTGTAGTCCAAGCCACCAAATATTACTGCGTCACCTTTTTTATTAACAGTGCTATCGTTTCTGAAAACGATTTCGCGGGTGGATGAAAGACGATGGAAATCCATTACAGGTTTCTCCGGAGGAAGCGCGGCGTATTCCACAGGCAGTGTGTACAGTGCCCCATCGGGAGAGAAGTAAATAGAGGTTTCGTTCTCTGACAATACTTTTTTCAGTGGCTCCCAAATCAATTTATAGACAGTTCCGTCGGTAAGTGCGGATTCTGCACCGCTTCCGATGAAATCGACATCGATGATTTCTTCCTGAGTGCATAATTTAACTATATCGGGTATAGGATTCCCTTTATGCATCACCAGCGCATAATACAGAATGTCGTTATCAATTTCGGCAGCAATAAATTCCACAGCGACCTCTCCCTCAAGAAGATTTTCACATACCTGACGAGAAGTTGCTAAGTAACCTCGCAAATATCTTGAATATTCATAGCTTCTATTGGCAAGATATTCCCTGCGCTCACCTATCTCTGCGTTCAGGGAGTCTTTTTGTGTCCGGAACATGCGCAAAAAATGCAATCCTAACTCCGGATTGTTCTGCTGCTGGGGACCTTTTTGAATTAACGCTTCATATTCTGCCGTCATAAGATCAAGCTCTTTGAGCTGTAGTTTTATGTAGTCATCATTACTGTCCTCTATAGCTCTGCGCACAGCATTTTCAGTATTCAACAGCAATCCCTTACCATTGAGGACAGCGTCATAAGACATTCTTGACAAAGCAGAGTCTCCAGTTTGGACCGCCAGCAATGGAAGGCTATTGATGCACCAGTTCTTATAATAATCCCATAACTCTTTACGCCTTGATACAGATAGTCTTACTGAGTTATTCAAAATATATGGAAGCAGTATTCGGGCAGCGTTTCGGGCCATAGTGACGCTTGTAGCACGGTCGCCTTTCTTTTCGGCTATACGGGAATAGAGTATCATACCGTCTGCAATTGCCAATTTTCCATTCCGGTAGGTCAATGTGGAGTCCTGCGCAAGCCACAAAAACTGTCTGACCTTCACCTCTGCACTATCATTATTATCAGCGTCAAGAAGATCGGAAGCATTGCCAAGTTTCAAGTCCAACAATTTTTGGAGTTCTTCAGAGCTGCTGTTCATTGGTCCATTGTAGCCGGCAAGGGCGAGTTCATCAAAAATTTCCTCGGCTTTTCCTTGTACTCCATTCTGCAGATAGAATTCACCCAACACTCTGTTGTTGCCGCAGTTAATTGTTTTAGCAGCTTTGATAACGGACATATCACTTTTCTGTTTGCGGAAAGGATGCTTTTTCAGGAATTTTTTTGTCGGAAATATCTTGGAAGTATTGCTTTCTGATTCAAGATCGTACAGATTTTTTATTGTCGTAGCTCTGACATATTTGATTTCAGCAGTCTGGGGATTAACCTCAGTCTTATACCAGTCCTTGCCTTTGATGAGAGCGTCCCCGAATTCATCCAAAGGAATGGTGAATTCTCCTCCGAGTGCAATAAATGTATGACGACTGACAATGAACTTCAGCGAATCGGAGCACACTCCAAACGGCATTGACAATATTTCAGCATAAGAGAGTTCGGGGAGAGCCCATCCGCTTGAATAATCATGCAGATGCCTATCAATTATTTTTGCAATTTTTGACCTCTGGCCAAAATCAAAAATATCAGGAAGAACAAGGCGCTTTCCCGTATTTTTATCAAATGTCGCTATAGGATGTATGTTGGATCCGAAGCCAGAACCGCCACCAAGATTGCTGTCGCAGACAATTTCTGCTGTGATCAAAGAGTCGGTTTCTGACAGTATTTTTATGCCAGCTGTGAAATGACCGCCAAAATAGACACCCGATTCTTCTTCACTCTCGGTATCTTCGGAATTGTCAAACAGGTTTATCAGCAAATCTCCATAGTAATCACAAATTTCCTGAGAGGTGGTGTTCAGACCAGGAATAAAAGTTATATCCTTAGAGCCATTATAATAATCCATATAATTGCCTGCCTCGTATGCAACGGCTTCCGAAAACCAATACAGCATGTTTTGCCGTAAAAGAGGATTGTCTTCAAAATTCGGTATGGCAAGCGTAATTTTTGTGACTTTTATGGCATCCTCCATGTATGGCTCATATTCAATATTTCCCCAATCATTCAAATTAAGCAAGATGTCTTTGCCCCATTTTAATTTTTCCGGACGCACATAAGCCGTAGCTATGCCGTTGGAAATGCATATACCTCTATCCGATAATGACTTTCCCGTATCTACAAAACCGTCTCTTATTATAATGTATTGGCCTTTCAGATTTATCAAGCCTCTGTTCTCCATAGAGAAAACTGCCACAGAATCTCTGTCATAGCCTAAAAAGTCAGCAAAACTGCCATAAAAAGGTCCGTAGGATTTACCTATCCGGCAATCATGAACAAAAAGATTCTGCCCTATATGCTCCGAATCATCTACCGAATGCTTATAGCTTATATAGCTAAAAAAACGATTACTGTCATTATTGAATCCCTTATAGACATGTTGGCATGAGTCAGCCAGTAGTTCAAGAGTATCTCTCATCACCAGCACGCGCAACTCGTTTCCCTCATCAACATAAAGTATGCTGTCATTTATAAATCCCCGGATAATACAATCTTCATATCGTGAATTCCTATATTCGGGATAAGCGCCTCCGACTCTGTTCAGCCGTGGAAGGTCATTAATCGGGAATACAGCATAATATTCTCCATACGCAATATTAATACTATCAGGAACACTTTGCCACATATATTCAGGGCATCCGAAACCGGTAAGCATTTCAACTGATTCGCCGTTGTATTTTAATAAATCTTTGCCGTTATAATACAGCGAAACCGTATCATTTTTCCCTGCGAGATATAAATTGTAGTATGATGATATCTTCTTGCAAGGATAAAACTTTTGTTTTCCGAAACCAACGAGTCCCGACCACTTATAAGTAGAAACATAAAAGATGTCGTTCTCACCCTCCACATGACTTATTTGCTCATATTCCGGCGAAACATACGACATCAAGACGGAATCATCAAATTCAATAATTCCGTACTTACGAGTCTGAGTGTTCCGCACTAAAATGAACTTGTCCTCAAAAGTATCGCCCACTATACAGTTATTCTCGTCAAGCCATTCTCTAACTGTATATGAATATTCCTCGTTCTGCCCATCCGCGGCATACGCCATAAAATACGGCAAAACTGCTATCATCAGTAATAAAAGCCAGACAAGTTTTTTCATTTGGTAATTTTTATCAGGGGATATAAGACGATAGCGAAGATAGCAAATTTAGCTGAGATAGCGGGAATGTGGAGGAATATGTTTGTAAGCCTTGGCTCGCGCCGTGCCGTGACTGCGCACGCTCCGCGTCCGCCAACTCCGCGACCCTGGCGCTCCGCAGGCGGTTGTAAAAATATCGCGCATCCTGCGCTCTCTTTG
>ENA-OPCY01000980-OPCY01000980.1-human-gut-metagenome-genome-assembly--contig:-NODE-980-length-18272-cov-1.891585_pt1 | contig 18272 bp, 17 predicted proteins | sample MGYA00241568_ERZ501487 | MGnify/ENA primary metagenome ERZ501487 (study PRJEB25962, sample SAMEA2042574) | human gut metagenome | biome: human gut; feature: human-associated habitat; material: faeces... | reverse complement strand
ACAAAACCAAACAAAAAAACTATTGCAAGCTGTGTAAAAAACGAAATTGCGGAAATTGAACGTCTGAAGATAAGGAATAATGCCGATATAAGCAATATTATTATAAAGCCTGTACCCATAGGTCCGCTGAATTTTCCTATGAGAATATCTATTATCGAAGCAGAAGTAGAGTCTGTTGAAAGAATGGACTTTGTCATTGACTGCACAAGAACAGTATCAGAACTCAGCGTCGAGTTAAGCGGAAGGTAGTTGAACGGCTTCGGATATGATAAAACATAATCAGGAAAACATAATGCCGTAAATAAAAATCCTACTGCCGCACTATTAAAGATCTCATGTCCCCGACCGCCGAAAGCGTGTCTTCCGAAAACTATTGCAAAAATTCCTGCTGAAAAAACTATGTAATAAGGTACAGCTGCCGACATCATAAGTCCAAGAACAAGACCTGTGACAATTGCTGACAAGTCCTTTTTGTTGATCTCCTTATGCCTGATCTTCTGACAAATCACATCAGAGGCCACACAGGCTATAAGTGATATTGCCAGTATCATTGCCGCTCTTGCACCATAGTAATAAATTGTGACCGTGCATAATATAATCAGAACGATCAGCATATCCGTCATAATGCTGAATTCAGTTTTTGTGTTTTCAGTTATGTTCTTCATTTTGATCTCGTTTCTTCAATTACTTTCTTAATAACGGAACTGTCTTATTCATATCAGGCGAATTAAAAAGGTATGAACCTGCAACCATAATTTCTGCTCCTGCTTCGGCACATTTTACGGATGTAACATCATTTATTCCGCCGTCAACTTCAATAGGAACATTTATATTTCTTTCGTTAAGAATTGACTTTAACTCAGTGATCTTATCAAGCGTTTCATATATAAAACCTTGTCCGCCAAATCCAGGTTCAACTGTCATAACCAATATCATATCCACCTTATCAAGGTATGGTTCCAATACAGAAACAGGCGTTCCGGGCTTTATTGAAATACCGGCTTTTTTGCCGCAATTGTGTATTTCTCCTATAACCTTATCACAGTCGGAATCGGATTCGTAATGAAAAGTTATTATATCTGCCCCCGCTTCAGCAAAATCATCAATGTATTTAAGCGGGTCAATTATCATAAGGTGAACATCAAGCAATGCTTTGGCAACCTTTGATACTGATTTGAGCACAGGTATACCATAGCTTATATTGTTTACAAAAACACCGTCCATAACATCAAAATGGATATATTCACAACCAGCATCTTCAGCTCTGCGTATTTCACGTTCAAGATTGCATAAATCTGCACTTAATATAGAAGCGGAAACTATTCTACTCACCTTGTCCTCCAAGAATCAAAGAAATTTATATAACTGCATACTTAAAGCATTATACATTAATTATTATATAATATCCTCATAAAAAAATCAAGGTCAAATGCCAAAAATACTGACATTTGACCTAAATCTATAAACAATACAGCTACACCGAATATATTTTTGCCAAAGCTCCCCTACGGATATTATATAATATCACTTCGGCTTATGTTCCGCATAAATACTGTATAATCCAGTTTATGCAGATCGAGCCTTGTTTGTTAATCAATAGCCAAGCTTTCGCAGATTGGTGTCCGTTGAGAAAGATGAAGCATTATAAAGGAAAAGCACCTGATCGTATTCATTTACATCAATTACCGATTTATATGAGATCTGAATATATCGTAAATCAAGAAGAGTTATTTCGGAATAATTCTGTGTAAGGAACGGTACATAACAATGTGCATATGAATCCTTTATTATCAGAAGCTTTCTGCCGTCGGGATTACTTGTTTTTATCGTTACAATAGGTTGATTTGTTCCAAGAAATGTTGAATATTTATCTTTTACATCAAGATAATTTCGGAAATACATACTGTCATATACAGTAGGGTCAACACCATAGTCGGAAGTTACTTCAACAGCAGTAACATTTTCTCCCGATGCCGGATGATAAATATCAATAACATCATCTTCAATGCCGTTATACAATGCCTTTGAGTAAAATGTTCCTTTAAACTCAGTATTTGCGTGTTCAATATCAAACTCGGAGTAATCAGCAGGGGTATATCCCATTTTTTTGCCCGCAGCATTATATGCAATATATGCACCTAATGACGTCCAATGATGATCTGTACGGTAATAGATATACTGATTTGAATTTGACTGCATAGTCTGATACACATCTATCGTTGAGATCGAACTGTCAAGTCCTTTATAAACATAGTTGATAAATTCACGCTGGTCAAGATTTGGCTCAAAAGACGGCATTTCATTTTTGTAAAATTCCGCAGACGTCGGAACGATCATCATATACACAGGAATATCATTTTCTGAAGCAAACTTATTTATTGCGGACAAGTTTTTATCAACAGATGTATAATCGGGTTCATCGATCTTTTCAATAAATCTGTCCCTCAGTATATATATCCCCTTCTGCTCACGTTTTCCGAGAGCATATTCAAACTGTGATTTCAAGCTTATCCACGAAACACGTCCTGCAAAGTGATCTGAAATATATGTTTCAAGCTTGTCTGTATACGAACCGTCAAAAAGCGATTTTGCACTGAATTTAGGCATTGACTGCAAGGATTTGTTTTCCATATCGGAAAAGCTTTCTTTTGGCATTATGACTGTTATCAGCGGCAAAATAACAAGCATTCCGAAAAATAATATACATACGATCAGATTTATAGGATCAAGCTTTTTTCTATTTGACTTTTTTATAATTATCACCCTTTCCTTCTATATAATACATTAGAATCTGAAATACAGGAATGGATTATATGTTGCATCAACAAGATATGCGGTACAGATAAACAATAAGCATATCTGTGCAACCGGAGCGGCATATTTTATAACAGCTGCTTTCTTCTCGCCTATTTTGTTAGTAAGAACTGTAAAATAATCTGTTGAGGCAAAAATGCACACGGCAAAAATAACAATATTTGAAACGAGCAGGTAAAGCGCTGTATTATCTATTGCAACACCATTTCCGCCGAACATTGCCTTAAAGAACATTCCGGCATCTGTAAGAGTATTTGTATCAAAAAGTACCCAGCCGAAAACAACAAGAATAAATGTATACAAGGTGCTTACAAACGACGGCAGCTTTTCAAGTATCTTTCCCCATCCAAGACGCTCAACTGCTATAAGGACGCCAAAATAAAGTCCCCATAATACAAAGTTCCAGCTTGAACCGTGCCAAAGACCTGTTAATGCCCATACAACAAAGCTGTTGAAAATGGTCATTGCAAGACCCTTTCTGTTTCCGCCGAGAGGGATATATACATATGATCTGAACCAAGATCCAAGTGTTATATGCCATCTGCGCCAGAATTCACTTATGCTTTTTGACATATACGGATGGTCAAAGTTTATCGGGAAGTTAAATCCAAGCATTTTTCCAAGCCCGATCGCCATGTCGGAATATCCCGAAAAGTCAAAATATATCTGGAATGTAAATGCCAATATTCCAAGCCACGCAGTAAGTGCTGAAAGTTCTCCGAAGTCCATTGCCTTGACTTGTGTCCATATCAGACCGATATTATTTGCCAGAAGGACTTTTTTGGCAAGACCCTTCATAAATTTGCCTATACCTTCGCTTACCTTTGAAACGCTGATGACACGGTCATCTATTTCCGCTGCAACATCTTCATAGCGAACTATCGGTCCTGCAACTATCTGCGGGAACAACGTAACATAAGATGTAAAGCTGATAAGGCTTTTCTGAACCTTTATCTTTCGCAAATACAAATCTATCGTATAGGACATACTCTGGAACGTATAGAACGAAATTCCGATAGGAAGCGGCAGATGAGGGTCAGGAATAGCTGTTCCTAAAATTGAATTTACTGTTGTAATAAGAAATGAACTATACTTGAATACAGCCAACAATCCAAGGTTCATAACTACTGAAACCAAAAGAAAAACTGTCCTGATTTTAGGCTTCTTATCAAAATAATCGATAAAACGTCCTGCAGTATAGTCGATCAAGGTTGAAATGATCATTATGATTATATATTTTGGCTCACCCCATGCATAAAAAAACAAACCTGTTACAAGAATAAGCAGATTTTTTGCTTTCATAGGAAGAACAAAATATAAGATCATTACAATAGGCAAAAAGAAATATAAAAAAACTAAACTTGAAAATACCATAATTTACGCTGTAAACAGCTCCTCCTTTACACTAATTTATCAATAAAATCATAAAACTCACTTCGGCTCATCATAGTATTAAGAATTTCAAGCATTCCCGTTGTAGTAAGAAGCTGAGGCATTCCCAATTGCTGCAAAAGCACCTTGCGCTTTTCAGAAGAATTTTCTCCTCCTGATAATCCACATTCATAAAGATCAATTCTTGTTATGGGATCATTATCAGCATCTTTATCATAAGAGATGACCCCTGCCTTTTTAAAAGCATCAAGAATTATTTCTTTGTCAATGCCCTCGACTCCAAGCTTGCCCTCTTTTGACGGAGCTACCTTTCTTTTTTCTTTTCCGAATATATCAGGCACATACACATTTATTATTTTACCGTTTTTTATAGCGCCTTTTAAATAATTGCGGATTTTAAAGCCTGCGCTGTCAGAGTCAGTCAGGATTATTATACCCTTATTTTGAGCGTAAAAACGTATTATTTCCAATTTTTCTTTATTTTTCATTACAGAAAAACCGTTTGTAGTGATAATAACTGCATCAAGAATGGAAGAAAGTTTTATTTTATCGTATTTACCCTCAACTATTACCGCTTGTTCAATATGAAGCATAGACATCCCCTATTATTTTAACGAAAGCATTTTAACGATTGCCTCTTCAAGCAAAACCATTTTATCTGTATTTGATGACTTCATAGCAACATCTGTTTCAACCAGTATCTGTATACATTTACGCAAATGTGCAACCGAATAAGAACGCACATCTCTAAATGCATTATCGACACGAAAGCTTAAATTTTTCGGATACCCAAAGTCATCAATAACATCATAAGTCCCTTTTGCACAGCCCATTGCAACCTTAACACGATACAAATCAACCATATTGCCGCTTACTGCATATAAAATAGGTACTGCATCAATTTTTTCAATATTCAGATCATTAAGCATACGCATAGAAGTATATTTATCTTTTCTTGCAATAGCTTTGGCAAGGTCGAATGTAGTTGTTTCTATCTGCCTTGGACACAGCATATTTATTGTATCCTTAGTTATTTCATTTCCGGCAGAGTATGCCAACAGCTTTTCGATCTCATTTTCTATTATCATTGTATTACAGCCACAAAGCTGAGCAAGGTAAACTGCCGCTTCTTTTGAAATTATACCACCGTTTTTATTTATTTTGGCAGCAATATCCTTACCAAGTGCATCAGGGGTCTTGAATACAAAATTGCAAACTGTCCCCTTCTTTGAAACAGCATCCAAAAGCTTTTTATTTTTAGGAGTAGGATACTTTTTTCCATCCGTAACATCGACAGATGTATAATAAAAAATCAATACCGTTGTATCGGGAATATCTTCAATGAATTTTATAAGCCATTTTAATGTATCAGCATTGAGAGATTCAGCGTTAAGGTCACAAACTGTACAGCAGACATAATCAGCAAACATTGGCAGTGCTTCGCAGGCATCGGTAAATTCATCTATATTAAAATTCTTGCCCTCAAAAGCATGGAGATTATATATTTCATCTCCGCCTTTTACAGTCTTTGAAACCACCATTTTCTTATATGCTTCAACGGCGGCAATATCCTTTCCGTAAAAATAATACAGGTTATCGATTTTATTGCATTTTACAGATGCTTTAAGTTCTCTGTCAGTAACCAATGCCATTGGATATTACCTCCGTTCTTATTTTTTTATCATATATATTCAGCTGGACATTCTCTCCGATATAAACATAATTATCCGATGTTTTTTCAGCCACTGCACCGCTGTCAGTAAATACAAGAATATCTCCGTATATATCTTCATCATTTCCGGTCGCAGAATAGTTCACAACAACGCTGTATGCGCCGTTAACATCTGTTTTCCCATCATAAATTAAAATACTGCATCCGTTTATGTATAATTCTATCGTGTTGTTGCTGTTAAATTTTATTTTATATTCAGGCATATCAACAATGGCAGTTCTTTTAATATCAATTATCTCAGTTGCACTTCCATATGAAGCCTTATAATCCTGATTATATTCACCAAGCGGAATAAAAACCGTGCCAACGTCAAAAAGCTCATAATCCCGCTTATAAATAGCTTCCGAAAAATTATGATCCACCATCAAAGCTGAAATATCTATCCTGTCAATACCAAGACGTGAAAGGTATTTTATAACGTAATCAGCAGTTTTACCGCCTTTATTAAGATCAATTACCGCTGCGGATTTTTTATCGTGTATAACAACAGAAGAGCTTCCTTTCCCATTATTTAGAACAGCCACAGAAATATGGTCAGACGGCACAAATTTATAAACCGACGTTACAGCAACACATACTGAAAAAATAAAAACCGCAGATAAAACAGTCTGATTCATATTTTGGGTCAGCAGTGCTGTAACAACTATTACTATCAATGCAATCACAATTATTAAACCAATAAAATCATAGCCAAGAGGAATATATGCAAGCTTAAAGCTTCCTATCCACTTTGAAATAATGAGCACAATATTGCAGCACACACCGGCAGCTTTCATAAGCGGAAAGGCAAGTATACCTCCGCTTATTGCAGTCAGTACACCGCATACAAGGATAACAGTACAAAACGGTATCAAAATCAAATTTGAAATAGGAGAAACGATAGAAATTTCGTCAAAGAACATAAATGACGCAGGAAAAATAACCGCAGACACGCAGCAGGACGCTATTAAGGATTTTATATATTTTTTCAGAGGTTTTCCCTGTTTGTCTTCGATCATTTTGGTTATCACAGGTGCAATGCCGCCAATCCCTATAACTCCTGTCACAGACAGAACAAATGATGCATCCCTTACAACAAACGGATTTCCCACAGTAAGCAATATCACGGCTATTCCCAATGAATTCATCAAGTCTGAACGCCTGTCAAAAAGATTCGCTCCATAAACAAGAAACAGCATTACAGCAGCTCTTATGACCGAATTTGACATACCTGCCAGTATTACAAAAGCAGCATTAAAAATCATTAAAATGCCAAACCGCAAATATTTACTCATATTAAACATACATAATATGAACCATATCAGAGAACAAACAACAGCAAGGTGAACGCCTGAAACTGCCATCATATGACCTATTCCTGCACGATACAGCAATGTTTTGGTAGTATCGTCGATCCCCGACTTATCACCGAAAAGCATTGCCTTTACCACGGCACTCTCATCTAAGGATAAATATTTTCTTATTTTATTGTATATGAAATCTCTGTAAGAACACAAAGCACGTTTTATCGGCAGCCCATTGCCGGCTTTAACGGTAAGCTCATCTGCCGAATTTACCACTAAATATATACCTTTTGACTTGTAATATGCTTTTGAGTTAAACAAGTATGTCTCTTTAGGTGTAAGAGCTTTTCCCTTTACAGATATACTGTCTCCGATATTACATTCAACAGCTTCACCGTAGCATAAAATTTTAGCTTTTAATTCGCCGTTTATTGTACCTTTTATCGTATATGACGATCTGTCACGGGCATAATCTTTATAATCCGATATAACGCCGTCTATCTGTACTGTACAGCCATTATACTTTACAGTGTTATCGTATACATAGCAGTCAAATAATGCATAGAAAATACACCCTATACTAAAACAAATGCAGCATACGGGAACGGTAAAGTTCTTGTTCTTAATAAAAAAGCATAGTATGCCACCGATAAGCATTATACAAATGCCAACTGTGACATTTACTTCAAAAAAGAAAAATGATGCGAAAAATAAACCCAGCAAATATGAGAAACCCGCATAAGCCATTTTTCGCACCATTATTTATTCCTCCAAGGAAAGTAATTCAATTAACCCATAGTCGCATCAAGCTTGCGTCCGCCAAGAATATGGAAGTGAAGATGCTTTACACTCTGACAGCCGTTTTCTCCGCAGTTTGTAACGACACGAAAACCGTCTTTATCAATTCCCTGCTCTTTGACGATCTTTGCGATCACTTCAAAAATATATGAAACAACAGCGGAATTTTCAGATGTGATCGCTGCAGCACTTTCAATATGTGTCTTTGGGATAACAAGAATATGCACGGGCGCAAGAGGATTAATATCCTTAAATGCAAGCACTTTTTCATCTTCATAAACCTTAGTGCTTGGTATCTCTCCTGCGGCTATCTTACAAAAAATGCAATCCATATTTTTTACTCCTTTGAAACACATCAAAGAGGACATACTGCCCTCCCCAATGTGTAAAAGCCAATTACTTTACAAATTCTTTAACAACATCTGCAAGTGATGCAAGTGCATCATCGACTTTGTTCTTATCACCGATACCTGCCATAGCGTTATCAGGACGTCCACCGCCCTTACCGCCTGTTACAGCAGAAACCTTCTGAACTATCTTACCTGCGTGAGCACCTGCCTTAACAGCGTCCTTACCGCATACGCAGAGCATTGAGCCGCCATTCTCGGCTGTTGTTGCAAGAACAGCAATAACTGTTGGTTCTTTATCCTTGATCTGGTCGCCCATTGTTCTGAGAACATCAGGCTTAACACCATCAAATTTTGCAAATGTTACCTTGCAGCCGTTATATTCAACCGCATTATCAAAAATGCCATCGATCTGTGTTGATGCAAGCTTTGAATTAAGCTCAGCAACCTGCTTTTCAAGTGCTTTTATCTCGGCAGATGCAGCATTACATCTTGCAACAAGCTCATTTGCATTAGGAGCTTTTATTGCAGCTGCAGACTGTTCAACGGTATTCTTGTAATCATCAATAAGTTCAAGAACACCTGTACCTGTAACAGCTTCAATACGTCTTACACCCGCTGCAACTGAATTTTCGGATACTATCTTAAACAGACCGATATTTGAAGTGTTCTTTACATGAGTACCGCCGCAGAATTCAAGTGAAACATCAGGAACATTTACAACACGAACAACATTGCCGTATTTTTCACCAAACAATGCCATAGCTCCAAGCTTCTTAGCTTCTTCAATAGGCATTTCTTTAATGTCAAGCTCAATTGCATTGAGAATATCTTCATTTACAATATTTTCGATTTCAGCAAGCTCTTCAGGTGTTACGGCACTGAAATGAGCAAAGTCAAATCTCATTCTGTCAGCAGAAACAAGCTGACCAGCCTGATGAACGTGGTCGCCGAGAACCTTTCTGAGAGCCGCCTGAAGAAGATGTGCAGCGGTATGATTTCTTGCGGTAGCAGCACGAAGTGTCTTATCGACCTTAGCTGTTACAGCCATTCCGACTGTAAATCCGCCGCTTGTAACTTCACAATGGCATACAAACTGACCGCCTGTAAGCTTCTGTGTATCAAGAACTTCCATAACATTACCGTTACCTTCAATTGTACCACGGTCGCCAACCTGTCCGCCGCTTTCAGCATAGAAAGGAGTTGCTTCAAGAAGAACTGTTACTCTGTCGCCTTCCTCACAAAGGTCAGCTGCATCGCCGTCCTTTACCATTGCAAGTATCTTTGTTTCTTTTTCAAGCTCAGTATATCCAACAAACTTAGTTGTAAATTGCGTAAGAACACTTGCAGTAGCATCGTCCCAGCCGCCGTTGAGCTTTCTGTTTTCACGTGCTGTCTGCTTCTGGATCTTCATACACTCATGGAACTTGTCCTCATCAACAGAGATACCCTTTTCAGCACATATTTCTTTTGTAAGATCGAGTGGGAAACCGTATGTGTCGTGAAGCTTGAATGCTTCTTCACCGCCGAGAACCTTATCTCCGCCCTTTGCTTCAATATCAGCAATATACTGGTCAAGTATCTGTGAGCCCTTGTCAACAGTCTTAGCAAAAGCTTCTTCTTCCTTGCGGATAACTGTCTTGATGTATTCACGCTTTGCATCAAGTTCAGGATATGCAGAAACATTTTCATTGATTACAGTATCTACAACTTCATAAAGGAAAGGTCTCTTTGTTCCAAGAATTCTTCCGTGACGTGCAGCCCTTCTGAGCAGACGGCGAAGAACATAGCCTCTGCCTTCATTTGAAGGAAGAACACCGTCGCCGACCATAAATGTTGTGCTTCTGATATGGTCTGTGATTACACGGATGGAAACGTCATCTTTATCATTTGCCTTATATGACTTTCCTGTGATCTCACAGATCTTCTTCATAATATTCTGAACAGTATCAACTTCAAAAAGGTTATCGACATCCTGCATTACGCAAGCAAGACGCTCAAGACCCATACCTGTATCAATGTTCTTATTTTTAAGCTGTGTATAGTTACCGTTGCCGTCGTTATCAAACTGTGTGAATACAAGATTCCATATCTCAATAAGTCTGTCGCAGTCGCCTGCCTGCTCAAAGCTTTCAAAAGGACCATACTTATCACCACGGTCAAAGTGTATCTCAGAGCAAGGACCGCAGGGACCGCTTCCGTGTTCCCAGAAGTTATCAGCCTTACCGAGCTTAACAATTCTGTCACGTGGAATACCTACTTCATTTGCCCATATGTCGCCTGCTTCGTCATCCTGCTCATAAATTGTTATCCAAAGTCTTTCAGGCGGAATTTCAAGAATTTTTGTAAGATACTCCCAAGCCCATGCTGTTGCTTCATGCTTAAAGTAGTCACCGAATGAGAAGTTGCCGAGCATTTCAAAATAAGTACCGTGACGAGCTGTTTTACCTACATTTTCAATATCAGGAGTTCTGATACATTTCTGACAGGTAGTAACACGCTTGCAAGGAGGTGTTTCAATGCCCTGAAAATATTTTTTCAGAGGAGTCATACCTGCATTGATAAGTAAAATCGAATTATCGCCCTGCGGAACGAGAGGTGCGGAATCCATACGGAGATGTCCCTTGCTCTCGAAAAATTTAAGATAGCTTTCACGCAGGTCATTAAGTCCTGTCCATTTCATTTTATATTGCTCCAATCATAAAAAATTAGTCGTCTGATTCTTCCTCAGGCATATCCCAGTTATGATAAACGTTCTGAACGTCATCATTTTCTTCAAGTGCGTCAAGGAGAAGGTTCATCTTCTTGATAGCATCTTCATCTGTAAGAGTTGTATATGTCGCAGGGATCATATCAACATCGGCGGAAAGAAGCTTATAACCCTTTGCAACAAGGCCGTCACGAACTGCCGAAAGCTCGTTAGGCTCTGTTTCGATCTCAATTATGTCGTCCTCAATAGAAAAGTCTGAAGCACCGAGATCAAATACATCTTCCATAACCTTATCTTCGTCCATACCTTCTGCATCGGCAGTAATGATACCCTTGCTTGTAAACATAAAGGATACACAGCCTGTTGTACCAAGGTTGCCGCCGAATTTATCAAAATAGTGACGAACGTCGCCTGCTGTTCTGTTTTTGTTATCTGTAAGGGTTTCAACGATTACAGCAACGCCGCATGGACCGTAGCCCTCGTAAACATTGGCTTCATAGCTTGTCTTATCGCCTGAACCGGCAGCCTTTTTGATGACACGGTCAATGTTATCGTTAGGAACGTTATTAGCCTTTGCCTTAGCAATAAGGTCACGAAGCTTAGCGTTATTATTAGGATCTCCGCCGCCTTCCTTTACGCATACAGTGATCTCACGGCCTATCTTTGTAAAGATCTTAGCCTTTGCACCATCGGCAGCTTCCTTTTTTCTCTTGATATTATTCCATTTTGAATGACCTGACATTTTTTATTTCTCTCCTTAATGAATAAAAATATTGAAATCAGCAGCCTTAACAGCATACCGAAAAAATTACATGATCACATGCTTGCTGAACAAATTCAGATAAGCTTTATTATGCTTGGTTTCTATTGGTTCACCATGTGTAAAAAGCAGACGCTTAGGATTAATATCCTTAAATCTTTCAATCGATCTTCTCGCCGCTTTCGGACTTTCACAAATATAAGGGAACGACGGATAAACAACATTCATTACCGCATCACCAACATAAAGATCCTCAGCATAATATACACCTATCGAACCCTTGGTATGACCTTCAAGATCAATAATATAGCATGGGATTCCGTATTTGGTCGCAAGGATATGTCCGTCATGAATAAAATTGACTTTAAACTCTTCTGCCTGACGTTTCATTATTTTAAAAGCAGCTGAACTGATAAGCTGTCCCGAAAGACCGCAGGCATAAAAGCTCCTCGACATATTATTTTTCGCCAGCTCATAATCTGCTTCGGTCATATATACTTCAGCGTTATAAAGCTTTGAAAAATAAGCGGCATTTTCAATACAATCATTATGGCCGTGAGTAAGAATAATTATTTTGATATTAAAATTCAGCAGCCACATTTCAATTTCATTGCGGTAGCGTTTTTCACCCGTATCTATCAGCACATCGCCTTGGTATCCCTGAATAACATAGCAATATGTACCGCCGCAGTTTATAAAACTCAGATTTTCATACATAAGTCACACCTCTGTATTATACCAGATAGTATCAAAAATTTCAACTATTCTGTCTCTTTTTCCTAGCAGTTCAAGATACCCAAACAGCGTTTCAAGAGCCGTAGCACGTCTGTATTCTATCGGATTTGAGCTTTTCGGAACAGTATTTGTAGTTGCATTTCTTCCACGCTTCATAATAGCTGTTTCATCTTCATCAAGCATAGGCAGAATAACATCTACCGCTTTAGACTGAAACGCTGCACGAACTTTCTCAACAGCCTCTTTATGAAGCTTTCCGACAGGCATATTTGCCGTCAGGACGATCTTTTCCCTTACAAGCTGCTCATATACGGCGTCGCCAAGAAATGCAAGAGTAAGCGGACTATACTGATTTATTTCATGCTTGTCTATTTAAATCACTTCCTCAATTCATTACAATGAGTTCCGATATTGTTCCGAAACCAGAACAGCATATCTATCATAGATTTATGATAAGGAATAAAAATACCCTCATCAATCATCTTTTTTATTTCATCTTCAGATGCCCATTTTACGCATTGAACTTCTTCATACTGCAGTTTAAGCTTTGAAATATCAACATTAAGATCTATGCAATAAATATCATCAAACCCGCCGTCAAAATTGACCGTAAGCCTTGGTCTGATACCATTAAGATCAATTTTCAAGCCGAGCTCTTCAAACACTTCTCGTTCAGCAGCAGCTCTGCTTGTATCTCCCTTAACAGCACTTCCGCCAACAGTAATATCCCACATATTGCTCCAGCCTTTTTTAAACGGCTGACGCTGCTGTATGAGCATTTCACCTTTGCCATTAAAAATACATACATGAACAACTAAGTGATAATCCCCGTCCAAAACAGGCTCTCCACGAACCATCGTGCGTCCGGCAGGGAGCCTGTTTTCGTCATAAACATCCCAAAGCTCCATACTGTCACCTAATTAATATACAAAGTCAAATTCAAATCCGAAGATGTTTACTGTTTCACCTTCATTGATACCCATTTCTTCGAGCTTGTCAATAATGCCGCTGTTACGGAGAACACGCTGGAAATACTGAAGTGAAGCATAATCGTCCATATCAACAGTACGCATAATATGCTCAAGCCATGCAGCCTCAACATAATATACTCCGTCATCACCCTTAGTGATCTCAAATTTTTCTCCGACGCCTGCTTTTTCGTCAAGCTCCTGCTGAGTCATTGGCTCAGGCTCATATTCTTTAATTGGAGGAAGCTGATCCAACTCGGCTGAAACCGCATCAACAAGCTCCTTTGTTCCCTGAGTTGTGGCAGCAGAAATTTCAAAGAACTGCAAGCCCTTATCTTCAATATACTTTTTGAAATCTTCTATTTGTTCGGGAGAAGCCATATCGCATTTGTTGGCAGCAACGATCTGCGGGCGTTCTGCAAGCTCCTCGCTGAAATTTTTAAGCTCTCTGTTGATTATTTCAAAATCGTCCTTAGGGTCACGTCCCTCAATGCCTGAAACATCAACAACGTGAACGATAAGTCGGCATCTTTCAACATGGCGCAAAAATTCGTGCCCAAGCCCAACACCGTCACTTGCACCTTCAATAAGTCCGGGAATATCAGCCATAACAAATGATTTTCCGTCCTGAACCTTAACAACACCAAGAACAGGTGTAAGTGTGGTAAAAGGATAATTTGCAATTTTAGGCTTTGCTGCAGAAACCACCGAAATAAGTGTTGACTTACCGACATTCGGAAATCCAACAAGTCCAACATCGGCAAGGAGCTTTAATTCAAGTGTGACCTCAAATTCCTCGCCCATAAACCCCGGTTTGGAAAACTTAGGTATCTGTCTTGTAGGCGTAGCGAAACGGGCATTTCCCTTTCCGCCTTTTCCGCCTTTTGCAATTACCTTCGGTTCATCAGCAGACATATCCGCCATAATCCTGCCTGTGTTGGCATCTCTGACCAATGTGCCTCTCGGAACTCTTATTATAAGGTCAGGTGCATTTTTACCTGTACAGTTTCCTGCTGCACCATTCTGACCTTTTTCCGCAACATATTTTCTTTTATAGCGGAAATCAATGAGCGTGGAAAAATTATCGTCAACGCAGAAAACAATATCTCCGCCTTTTCCGCCGTCGCCGCCGTCAGGTCCGCCTGCCGCTACATACTTTTCACGGTGAAATGAAACTGCACCGTCGCCGCCATCGCCTGCTTTGATATATATTTTCGCTTTATCAACGAACATAAATACACGCTCCTCTAAGCTTTCATCTCGGCAAAACAAATTTACCCATAATACAAATTATTATACCACATAAAAATCAATACTGCAATACAAAATATAAAAAAAGGGATAGAAATTCTATCCCTTTTTCAAAGACAAATATAAAAATTAGTCAGCAGCGTAAACGCTAACCTTCTTACGGTCACGTCCAACACGTTCAAATCTAACTGTACCGTCGATCATAGCGAACAGTGTATCATCTGAACCCTTACCAACACCTTCACCGGCGTGGATGTGTGTACCTCTCTGACGAACGAGGATGTTGCCGGCAAGAACTGCCTGACCGTCTGCTCTCTTAACACCAAGACGTTTTGATTCTGAATCACGACCATTCTTGGTGGAGCCCATACCCTTTTTATGTGCCATATTATATTACACCTCCATTAAATGTAATAATCCGAAAAATCGTATTAAATCAACCTTTAAAGAAAAAGAATTATGCCTTGATAGCGTCAATTCTAACCTTTGTGTAAGGCTGTCTGTGACCCTGCTTCTTATGAGAAGAGCCCTTCTTTGGCTTGTAAGTGAAAACAGTGATCTTCTTAGACTTACCGTTCTTGATAACCTTAGCATCAACTGTTGCACCGCTTACATATGGAGCACCCACTTCAAGACCGCTATCCTTACCAACAGCAATAACCTTGTCAAAAGTGATAGCGTCATCAGCGTTTACGTCGAGCTTTTCGATGAAGATCTCATCGCCCTCGTTAACCTGATACTGTTTTCCGCCTGTTTCAATAATTGCGTACATTCAAATGGCACCTGCCTTTTCATAAAACTCGCTGTAACAATAGGCGTATGCAAAGCATAACTTAAAAAAGCCTAAGACATGCGGCTTAATTATTATATCATAGCATATCTAAGTTGTCAAGCCTTTTTACTGCAAAAATTGCGACATTTTTTACTGTACATATTATTCGTTCATAAATCAGTTTTTTATTTTAACCAAAGAGCGTATTTCCATTCAAAATAATATCAAAGCAATCCTTGTACACAATATATTAATCACCACTTAATATATTATTCCTTTTTTAATGATATAATATTCTCATATTTAAGTTGGAGGTCTTACAATGCCACTTTTCAAAAAGAAATCTGCACCTGATGCAGAACTGCCAAAACAAACTCAGCCAACTAAACCTTCTGCAAAACAAACCACAGATAAGAGAATAAAAAACGACAAGGCAACAAAGGTTGCGCTCCAGAATCTTCTTTTCGGAACAAACGAAAAAAAACTCATGGTTTCAGATGAATTTCTGAACGATATGGCTCTCAGATACATATCAAAACGTATGAGGGCAATCAATCAGAATTATGAAAATATCCATAACACTAAATCTGCCGAGTCATTTTTTAAATATGTTGACGAAACAGAAAAATATCTTGATGATTTAATAAAAATCGAACCGTATTACATATTCAAAAACCCTGTACCGTCAATTTACAAAGTAAGTTTTGAAGAGCAGCTGCCTGAAAATACAACAGAAATGATAAAGCATTCATGGAAAAATATTTTAATAAAATTTCCTATGCAGGATCCTATACCTAATGCAAATATGGAAAAATACGATGCGGTTATCAACGAGCTTCTTTCTTTTAAAGACAGACTGACAGATGAACAGCTGAGCCTTATCAATGAGTATTACGTCGAAATACACGGACAGCCTGAAGAACCCGAAGAAATTGAAACCGAAGATGAAGAAACAGAAAACATTCAGGAAGCCGACGAATCCGAAACAGATGATTTAAACAATGATATATCGGAATCCTCTGATGAATAAAAAACTAAACTGCCGAAAGCACTTTCGGCAGTTATTTTTTAGCTTTTATAAAGCGAAACACTTTCAAAACCGTCAAGAAGCTTATCAAGGTACTTAAATGCCGCCTGTGCACCCTTGGCAACGCAGGAAACAGGATCATTGGCAATATGACAAGGTACGCCTATTTCCTTTGAAATAAGTTTATCCAGACCGTACATCATTGCACCGCCGCCGGTAAGATATATTCCGTTTTTGTATATATCACCGACAAGTTCGGGAGGTGTGCTTTCAAATACGCTCTTTACAGCAAAAATTATCTCATTTATCTGGTCAATTATTGCTTCATAAATATCATAATCGGTAATTTCAAGCTGTTCAGGCAATCCCCTTACAAGATGTCTGCCCTTGATTATCATAGAACGGCTTCCGTCAGGATCAAACACATTGGCTATCGTAACCTTTGCCATTTCAGCAGTTTTCTCACCTATAAGTATTCTGTATCTGTTTCCTATATACTTTACGATCGCCTTATCAAACTTATTTCCCGCTACCTTGACCGATGATTTGGTAACAATACCATTCAATGAAATAATCGCAATATCGGTCGTACCTCCACCAATATCAACGACCATATTTCCGTCAGCAGATGAAATATCAACTCCTGCACCAAGCAATGCAGCAATAGGCTCTTCAATAAGATAGACCTTTTTTGCACCTGCTATCTTGGCAGCTTCCACAACAGCTCTGCTTTCAACATCTGTAATCGAAGAAGGGATACACATTACAATATTCGGCATAAGAAGCTGTTTTCCCGTTACCTTTTCAATAAATGCGGTTATCATATATTCTGTCATTTTATGATCGGAAATAACACCGTCACACAGCGGACGTACTACCGTTATAAAATCAGGTGTCTTGCCTATCATTTTATATGCTTCATTTCCTACCGCAATAACTTCATTAAGCTTTTTATTAAAAGCGATTATCGACGGTTCGTTAAGCACAATACCTTTGCTGCCCATAGTTATCATCACATTGGCTGTTCCTAAATCTATGCCTATATCCATATTGATTCACCTTTCAAAAAATACTGTTTTCTCTTATTGTCGTAGCAGCTACCGCCACTGCCACAGATGCAGCACCTGCACTCAGCAAAAGCTTTGCACATTCATTTAAAGTAGAACCTGTTGTCATAACATCATCACAAAGAAGAATGTTTTTATCTTTTATTCCATCTGTATTCCCGTGATAATACCTGATTCCTGCATTTTTTCTGCGCAGTTTTGCAGACAGCTTATGCTGTGCAATAAAAGAATTATGCCTTTTCAGAACATCTTCACGCATCGGAATATCCATTAAATCGGAAATGGCTTGTCCTATCAGAGCTGCCTGATTATATCCCCTCGAATTATATTTATGCTTCGACATTGGTATCGGTACGATCAAATCAGCTTCAAAAGGATAATAATCATTTCTTATATCTTCGTATATTTTTTCTGCGGCTATTCTTGGGAAAAGCATATTTTTAGTTTGTTTAAGAAATACAACCGCACTTTTGCCAACATCCCTATAATATACAGCCGCATAGGCTCTTACAAAAACAAAATACGAAGTATCACAAGTACAGTCTATCTTAGTATTTCCGCAGCCATTACATAATTCCTCACCTGTCCACGGTAAATTATCGAAGCATTTTTGACA
>ENA-OPCY01000967-OPCY01000967.1-human-gut-metagenome-genome-assembly--contig:-NODE-967-length-18461-cov-2.388515_pt1 | contig 18461 bp, 9 predicted proteins | sample MGYA00241568_ERZ501487 | MGnify/ENA primary metagenome ERZ501487 (study PRJEB25962, sample SAMEA2042574) | human gut metagenome | biome: human gut; feature: human-associated habitat; material: faeces... | reverse complement strand
TATTTTATTGTGTTATTATATTTCCATTTATATCAACTATTCCATAAGTACCTGCTCCATTATTATATGGAACTACATTTATAGCATATTTTACATTGATTTCTTTGACATTGATTTCTTTTAATAATTCCTCTTCTAACATAAATAAGCTTTTTGCACTTCCATCAAATCCAAGCATAACTAAATCAAAATTATCATCTTGTCCAACTTGACACATATATATACTAGCAATATTTTCAGCAATCTTATATTTGCTTCCATATTTAGAATATAATTTAGATGATTTGTTTGTTTCTAGATTTACATTTCCGTTTTTATCTAATTCAATCCAAGCATTTTCACTTGAATTATATGTTTTTAAAGAATAATAATTTATTACATTGCTATCAAATTCAATTACATCGTCATCTTTGCCTCTTTTTTCAAGTATTTCTTTCATAGATTCTTTATATGTTTGCATATATTTATCAAATTTTTCTTGGTCTGTAACTTCTTCATTTTTAACTACATCTTTATCTTCTGTTGTTTTATTAGAAATTTCTTCATTAATCTTTGTGTTTGTATCTTCACTTGGTTTATTTGAAATTTTTGTATCTTTTGCTTGTAGTTTGTATATATATACTCCTCCTGCTATAATAACAATTAATAATAAAAATATTATTTGTTAGTTTAATATCAGTAACTATCATTACGTTTGCCTTAATTATAGCAATAGTTGTAATTATTAGCAGACAGAAATAGCAAATAAAAAACACATCTGTAACTTTGCCCAGTTAGATGTGTTTTACATATCAATTGGCGAACCACGTTTGTGGTTTCCGTTTCCTATAATATTATTATACAAAGAAATATTTACTTTGTCAATAAATAAAACAGACTAAAATCTGTTCAAAATAGTTTTAAAAAGACTAGGTGCTTCATACCTAGTCTTTTACCTTTTTAGTCTTTTTTAGAACATAGAAAATAAAAAATATTTTAAAACTTTCAAATATTTTCCATTTGACAAAACGCCCTTTTCCGTATAAAATTAAGGTGTTAAAAAAGACGAATTTATGTATAAAAAAGGAGATTTTGTCATGAGCGAATTATTACATGTAGGACTTGACGTTGGATCAACAACAGTCAAAATCATAGTTATGGATAAAAATGGCAATACATTATATAAAAACTATCAAAGACACTTTTCAGACACAAAAAATACTGTATGTAGTGTTTTGGAAGATTTATTATTAAAATATCCATCAAATACTTTTACAGTAGCATTAACAGGGTCTGGAGCAATGTCTGCAGCAAAATTCTTAGGAGTAGATTTTATTCAGGAAGTTGTTTCTTGTAAACGTGCAGTTGAAAAATATATTCCAAAAACAGATGTTGTTATAGAATTAGGTGGAGAAGATGCAAAAATCATATATTTTGACCAATCTATCGAACAACGTATGAATGGTACTTGTGCTGGTGGTACTGGAGCATTTTTAGACCAAATGGCTTCATTATTACATACAGATACACAAGGATTAAATGAACTTGCAAAAACATATAAAACAATATATCCAATTGCATCTCGTTGTGGAGTTTTTGCAAAAACAGATATTCAACCATTAATAAATGAAGGTGCAGCTAAAGAAGATATTGCAGCATCTATTTTCCAAGCAGTTGTAAACCAAACAATTAGTGGACTTGCTTGTGGTAGACCAATTCGTGGTAATGTTGCATTTTTAGGTGGACCTTTAAATTATTTATCAGAACTACGTAAAAGATTTATAGAAACATTAAATCTAACAGATGACGAAATTATTGTACCAGAAGAAGCACATCTTCTAGTTGCAAAAGGTGCAGCATTAGATTCTATAGGAACTGCTGAAATTACACCAGACAAATTATCTAAAAAAATAGAAAACTTACGTAATTCACATGATAATACAACAAAACCACTTGCACCATTATTTAAAAATGAAGATGATTACAAAGATTTCAAAAAACGACATGACAAAGATACTGTTGTAAAAAAAGATTTAAAAATATATGAGGGTGATTGCTTCCTTGGAATTGATGCAGGTTCAACAACTACAAAATTAGTTTTAATAGATAGAGAAGGAAATTTATTATATTCATTATATGGAAGTAATGAAGGAAATCCTTTAAATAGTGTTATGAATATGTTAAGAAAACTATATCACGAATTACCTGAAAAGGCTGTTTTAAGATATAGTGGTGTTACAGGATATGGAGAAAAATTAATTCAAACAGCTTTAAATGTTGATTTAAACGAAATTGAAACAATTGCACATTATACAGCTGCTAAAGAATTTGAACCTGATGTTACAAGTATTGTTGATATTGGTGGACAAGATATGAAATATATTCGTATGAAAAATGGCTCTATTGACAATATTATGCTAAATGAGGCTTGTTCTTCTGGATGTGGTTCATTTATAGAAACTTTTGCCAAAAGCTTAAACTTAGATATATCAACATTTGTGCAAGAAGCTATAAAAGCAAAAACACCTGTTGATTTAGGTTCAAGATGTACTGTATTTATGAACTCAAAAATAAAACAAGCACAAAAGGAAGGTTACTCAGTTGGAGATATTTCAAGTGGTCTTTCATATTCAGTTATTAAAAATGCTATACAAAAAGTTATGAAAGTAAGAGATGTATCAACATTAGGTGACCACATAGTTGTTCAAGGTGGTACATTCTACAATGATGCCGTTTTACGTGCATTTGAATTAATTGTAGGTAAAAATGTAATAAGACCTGATATTGCAGGACTTATGGGTGCATATGGAATGGCACTTTTATCTAAAGAACAATATGAAACAAATTTAGATATGGATTACAAATCTACAATTTTAAAAGAAGATGAATTAGACAAACTAGAAATCAAAGTAACACATACACGTTGTAACAACTGTGAAAACCATTGTAAATTAACAATAAACAGATTTAGTAATGGTCAAATTCACGTTTCTGGTAATAGATGTGAAAAAGGTGCCGGAGTTGTTACAAAAGCTAAAAAGTTACCAAACTTAGTACAATATAAATATGAAAGATTATTTGATTACAAACCTTTAGAAGAAAAAGATGCCCCAAGAGGAACTATTGGAATTCCTAGAGTTTTAAATATGTACGAAGATTATCCATTCTGGTTTACATTTTTAACAAACTTGGGATTTAGAGTAATTATTTCTGAAAAAAGTACACGTGCAACATATGAAAAAGGAATGGAATCAATGCCTTCTGAATCTGTATGTTATCCTGCAAAACTTTCACACGGACATATAGAAAGCCTAATAGAACAAGGAATTAAAACAATATTCTATCCTTGTATTCCATATTCAAGAAAAGAATATGAAAAAGCAGATAACCACTACAATTGCCCTATCGTAATTTCTTATTCAGAAGTATTAAAAAACAATGTTGAAAATTTAAAAGACCCATCTATAAAATTTATTAACCCATTTTTACCTTTAGATAAGAAAAATTTGGTTAAAAAGATTTTAGAATTAGACGAATTTAAAGAATATAATTTTAATAAAAAAGAATTGTTAAATGCTGCTGAAAAAGCTGAAGAAGAATATCAAAAATGTAAACAAGATATTAGAAATAAAGGTACAGAAACAGTAAAATATATTGAAGAAAACAATTTAAAAGGAATTGTATTGGCTGGTAGACCTTATCATATAGACCCTGAAATAAACCACGGTATTGATACATTAATTACATCTTTAGGTTTATGTGTTTTAACAGAAGACAGTGTATCTGACAAAGCAGAAGCTAAAAGACCTATAAGAGTTGTTGACCAATGGGTATTCCACGCAAGATTATATGCAGCAGCTGAATTTGTTGGAAAACATGATTGCTTAGAACTTGTACAATTAAACTCATTTGGTTGTGGTGTGGATGCTGTTACAACAGACCAAGTTGAAGAAATTTTGTCTAGTTATGACAAAATGTATACATTAATAAAAATAGACGAAGTAAATAACTTAGGAGCTGTACGTATTCGTATCCGTTCATTACTTGCAAGTATGAAAAAACGTGAAGCAGAAAAACATGAACAAACAGCTAATGGAGATTATGATATTCATAAAAAAATATTTACAAAGGAAATGAGAAAAAATTATACAATTTTATTCCCTCAAATGGCTCCAATTCATTTTGAATTACTCGAAACTGCTGTTAGAGCTTGTGGATATAATTTAAAATTATTAAGAAATTGTACACAACACACTGTAGAAACAGGCTTAAAATATGTAAATAATGATGCTTGTTACCCATCAATTTTAGTTACAGGACAAATGATTGAAGCATTACAATCCGGAAAATATGACCCAGATAAAACTGCATTAATTATGTCACAAACTGGTGGTGGATGTAGAGCTACAAACTATATTGGCTTTATTAGAAAAGCATTAAAAGATGCTGGATTTGAACAAGTACCTGTAATTTCATTAAATGTTGTAGGTATGGAAAAAATGCCTGGATTCCAATTAACAGTTCCATTAATTGATAGAATGTTAAAATGTGTAATCTATGCAGATTTATTACAAAAAATGATTACAAAAAATAGAGTTTATGAAGTTCACAAAGGTGAAACTCAAAAACTATTTGATACTTGGATGATTAAATGTAAAGAAATATTAGAAAAAAATGATAATAAAGCATTTAAGAAAAGTATTTATGACATAGTAGATGATTTTGAAAAAATAGAATTAGATACATCAGTAGAAAAACCTAAGGTTGGTATAGTTGGTGAAGTTTTAATTAAATACCATCCATTTGGAAATAATTTTGTTGCTGATTTACTAGAAAAAGAAGGTGCTGAAGTTATACTTCCTGATTTTATGGGATTTGTTAAATTTATGGCAACACATAAAATAACATTTAACCAATTATTAAATACAAATAAAACATCTTCAAAAATTAGTAAAGTAGCAATTAAACTTATTGATCTTATGGAAAAAGACTTAAAAGCAGCTTTAGCAAGTTCTAAAAAAGGCTATTTACCACCATGTGATATCTGGCATTTAGAGGATAAAGTAAAAGATGTATTATCTATTGGAAATCAAACAGGTGAAGGTTGGTTCTTAACAGCTGAAATGATTGAATATATGGAACATGATATTCCTAACATTGTATGTGTTCAACCATTTGCTTGTTTACCAAACCACGTCGTAGGAAAAGGAGTTATAAAAACAATTAGATCAAAATATCCAGAGGCAAATATTTCTCCTGTAGATTATGACCCTGGCGCTAGCGAGACTAACCAAGCTAATAGAATTAAACTTTTAATGACTGTTGCTAAAGATAATTTAAATGCAAAAAAATAGAAATAATAAAAATACAATTTTAGCTTTGTTTTAGAAAGTTTTTGTATTACCTGTACAATTTTATCTCCGTTTCAGAAAGTTTTTGCAATAAAATGCAAAAACTTTCTTTTTTTGTGTTTTTGTGCATTTTATTGCAATCTTTTATTAACTTTTTAATATTATAATAATTTATTTATTTTTTTTGCTGTTTCCTTATAACCTAATTTATATAAATAATCAATTTTGCTCATATCTAATAAACCTACCTTATCACTTTTAATTTCTATAACATTTTCTGCACCTGTCATTTCATAACCTGAAAGTTCATTACATAATAATCCAATTGAACGAATTGCTACTTCTATTAAATTTCTATCACAACTTTCTTTTTCATTTTCTTTAAATACAACATTTATTATTTTATCTGCACCTAAAAATTTTAATTCTTTCCAAGGTACATTTTCTCTAATTCCTCCATCAATTAATTTTATATTTTTATAATTACATGGCGAAAAAACTACAGGATAACTGCAACTTGCTCTTACTGCCTTCCCTATTTCTATGTCATTAATAAATATTGTATTTTCTAATGGTTCTTTTCTATTTTCACATGATGTAAAACATATAACTTCACCATTGCATATATTTACACTTGGAATTGCAAGTGGTATTTTAATATCTCTAATTGTATATATTCCTCTTTTATTACAAACCTTATTTATTAATTTTTCTATTTGCTTGCCTGAATTTAAGCCATCTATTTTTATTTTTCTTGTAAAAATAAGACCAAAAATTAATTTTACAATATTTATAAAATCAACATATTTTATTTTTTTACAATATTTTTTAAATATTTTTAACATCTCTTCTGCTGTAAAACCACTTGCATATAACGCTGCAACTATACTACCTGATGATGTTCCTGCAATATAATCAAATTTTATATTTTTTTCTTCAAATGCTTTTATTGCTCCTATATGTGCTGCTCCTTTGACACCGCCACCTGCTAAACATAATCCTGTTTTCATAAATTCTCCTCTTTTTCTTTTTATTCTTTGTCTATTTTATATTTCAATTAATACTTATTTTATAATATGTTTCTCCTTCTCTAATCGTTATTTTATATTATATTATATTTTATTCTTTCTATATTGTACTTGAAGGTCTTATTTTTTTATGTTATAGTTTAATTATGCAAAGGAAATTTAAAATAAAAAATAATTAATATTTTTTATTTCATTAAGAAAGGATTTTAATTTTTTATGAATAAAAATTACTATAAAATATTAGAAGTAGATTCAAATGCTTCTCCAGAAGTAATTGAAAAAGCATATAAAACATTAGCCAAAAAATATCATCCTGATTTACAAGAAGAAAGTCAGAAAGAATCTGCTGGTGAAAAATTAAAGGAAATAAATGAAGCTTATGAAATACTTTCTAATCCTGAAAGTAGAGCTAATTTTGATAAAATACTGTTAGATACAACTATTTCTTCAGAAGATTTTAATAAGATTGCTAATGAAAATAAACAATTACATGAAGAATTGAATAATTTAAAATATAATAATAATTTAAGGCGAGACAGTAATTATAGTAACCAAAATTTGAATAACTTTAATATAGAACAACAGATTGAACTTGAAAGAATAAGACAAGAAGAATACCAAAAACAATTAGAATATGAATCTCAAATGCAAGCAGCACGAAAAAAAGCATATTATGATGCCTATATTCAAGATTTAAAAAATAGAGGTTATAAAGTAAAATATAAGAAAACTCCTAGGGATTTATTTAAAAATTTTATCGCTCTAATTTTAACTTTATTTATTTTATTTTTAATTTTACAATTACCTTTTGTTAAAAGTTTTTTTATAGATATGTATAATGAAAATACATTAATAAGAACAATTACTAATATTTTCATAAATTTATTTAAACATAATAATCTTTAATATTTAGTTGACCAAAAAAATAGAACTTATAATATATATAAGTTCTATTTTTTGATTATTTTTGTACTTCAAAAGAAATAGTAAAATCATAATTTTCGCCTAATTGCATATAAAAATCCCAATTATATACATATCCGGATCCACCTGTTCCTTTTTCTTCATCAACATACACACCATTACTTGAATCTCCTAATGATACTGAACAAGAATATACATTTCCTTTTATATCAAAAGAATCAATCTTCATATTATTATAACGATATGCATATGTTTTAATGTATTTTTCAAAATCTTCTATATTTTTAAAATAATTATTTTTAAAATCACTATCTAATACACTATATGCAGCTTCATAATCTTGATTATTTATCATTAATATAAATCTATTTAGATTCATCTGAACTTTTTTCTGGCTATCTTCTGTTTCATATTCCTTTTTGAATTCATCTGTTAATATTGTGTATGTATCTAATTTTAAAGTATATTCCATTGGAACAGTTTCTTCAAAGACATACAGATTTCCATACATATCTTTACAAACATATTGTTTATATGTTCCTTTATCATTAACCATATATTGAGTAAAATTTTCTTTACCATAAATTTCTTGTTTATTTTCTCTATATTGTTTAAATTTTTCTATTGTTCCAAATCTCTGTTTTTTGTATTCATCATCTAATCTATCATATGCTTCTTGTATATTATTATTAACTGCATTTTTATAATCTTGCATATGTTTTAAACACATTTCATAATCAGTAGCTGTTTTAACTTCTATTTTATTATATCCATTTTCCGTAATAGAAAATGTTTGAATATCATTTTCTATGCCTGTTGTTATTGTCGTATTATATTCATCTTCTGAAATAGGAGTTATACTAAAAGTTGAATTTTGATCATCCTTTTTTACTAATATAAATACATTTTGAATATTTCCATTATTTCTAAGAACTCCTTTTACATAAAAATATGAATTTAAAGTTCCCTCTCCTTGATTTACATCAATGGTATATATTTCTTTTGTACCATAATTATTAAATTGTGTATATTCATTTAATTTAGAGAATACATTTTTCTGTGTTATTTCATATTTCTTTTCAAAATCTTGGTCCAATACAGATAATACTGCCTGAGTATTATCTATATTTTCATTTTTTTGACCTACATACAAAAAGTAATTATTAACAATTTGATCTATTAATAAATAATTTCCATTTCCTGTTTCCTTTTGAGGTTTTGTCTTTTCTATTACTGTTCTATCTTCATCTGTATAATCTGGTACTTCTGTGTCTTTATTATTTCTCATCACTAATATTCCTACTATAAGAATTATAACTATTATAATTAAAAATATTATTAATCTTTTTATCTTTTTCATAGATTCCCCCTATTTTTTAGAATAGTCTGTGCCGCCATTCCAGCCCCAGCCTTTCCATCCAAATGTTCCTGTCCAAGAGTCTAATGATTCTATTCTTATACCTCCTACATTTGATGCTACTTTACCATCACCAATATAAATTCCAACATGTCCTGCTTCATGTCCTCCACACATTGCTTGGCTTCCATTTGCTCTTATATATGAATGTCCATATACACATGCTCCTAATGGTATATTGTTTTTATCTTTTGAAACTACCCATGCATTTGCTGCTTCTGATGCACAAGCTTTAGAAGATCTACTTTGTCCTGCTTTTGCATACACATCTGCTACCCAAGCCTGACAATATCCTCCTTTGTTTCCTAATGTATCTTGCGAAGAAGCTATTTCAACAATTTTCTTCTGCATATCACTTGCATTTGCACTGCTATCTAATACATCTCCTGTCATTCCAAATATATTAGTCATATGTTGTTTTACTGCTGTTGCCCAGTTTGGATCTGATGCATATAATGAACCAATCCCATCAATAGTTCCCGGATCATATCCATTTGCTTGTATTCTTTGATATTGCCATGTTCCAGGAGTTACATATTGCTTTAATCCTGAACTTACATCTTCTATTCCTGCTGACATATCTGCAAACCTTACTGCTGATCCTCCAGGATCCCAATCATATGCTCCCCATCCAAAGAAGTTTCCTTTTGTATTAGCAATATTTGAAGTTCCAAAATAACTTTCATGAATACCTATACAGAATATAAACCTTGGATCCATTCCATTTTTTGTACATATATCATAAAAATTTTCAGCATTTGCTACAAAGTATTTATTATAGCAATCAATTGCACTTCTTCCTCCATTTCCTTTTACATTTGGTGGACTAAATGCTTTGACAGCTGCAATAAACTCTTCTCTCGTACATCCATTTCCCCATATCGCTGTCCATGCTCCTCCTGTTCCACTAAAAGATCCATTTAAGAATTCATTAAAGTCAAATTCTGTTACTCCATAATCATTTCCTGTTAACAAATATAATAAATATCTCATCAACCTTTCGTAGCTTTGAGTTCTTTCATTATCTGCTAACATGTCAAACATCATTTTTCTTCCTTCGACCAAATTTGATAATGGGCATATCCATCTTCCATCTGGCATTCTATAGCATACTCTTCTTCCATTTAAAATAGTTTTTATTTCATCATCTTTAGTATAATCATCATTATTTTTAATATTTCCGTTTTTTACAAAATATGCATTTACCATACTAGCAATATCTTTAACAGCTGTTTCTCCCTTAGTTGTATCTGGATTTGATGCTGAAATAACCACAATATAATTTGCATTTTCTATTGAAACCATAGCTGCATCTTGTACAATTCCTAATTGCCTTCCAGTTTTATTTCCTACATCTTGGCTGTCAACTTGTGATGGTATTAATGAAACATCACTTTGCATTTGTAATATTCTTTTCATTTCATCTGAATATTTTTTATTTACACATTTTCCATTAAAAATTTTGTTTAATAGTTCTGCAACATTTGATGTTCTTGTATAATTTTCATCACTTCCATCAGTTGCTGAATTACCCTTTAGTTCTTCTTTTAATTTTGTTCCTCCATAAGAATTGTCTTTTAAGTATTCATTTACCCTTTTTATTCCTTTTGTTGTATCTCCATTTCCTAGTTGCTCTAATATTTTATTTGCCATAGTATTATCATCTGATGTAATCATTATCTCAATTTCTGTTGATATTGTATCTATTAAGTCATCCTCTATGTTGCCTTTTTTCATATCATCATAAGCTGTTGCCATGATAAATAATTTTAACCATCCATCTGATTTTACTTTTTGACTATTTATATTAATTTTAGTTCCATTGTTTTCTGCATCTATAACGCTTACTGAATAAGTACCTTCTCCTAAGCCTTCTATATATTTATTTATTTTTTCTTCTAATTTTTCCTTTGTAGTTGTTGATAATGATTGTGCTATTTCATCATTTGGTCTAAATGCATATCCAAATTCTGACATATTATATTGTATTGGATCTTTTGCATTTATTGCACTTGTTGAACCACAATCGTAAAAATAATATGCTTTTCCATCTGTCTCTACAAATATATTAACATGACCTGGGTCATTTCCATCTAAAGTTCCTCCCCAAAAACATATATCTCCTGGTTCAAGTTGTGAATAATCTGTTATTACTTCCCAGTCTTTTTCTTTTCCAAAGGCTCCTAAGCTCGAATTTTTTGTACTGTGTTGGCCTCCTGCCATTTCTTCATATCCAGCTTCATATAATACCCAACTTACATATCCACTACAATCCACTTGAGTATGTCTTTCTACATCTATTGGAATTTGTCCTACTGTAGCACCATAAGTAAATCTTCCAGAATCTGCAATAGCGTCATGACAGTTTTTAGCAACTTCTAATATTCCATCTCCACCAATAGTACTAGAAATATCTCTTAAGATTAAATTAGTAAAGTTTTTTGTTTTTTCTGTTACCTTTGTATTACCTCTTGTCCATCTTTGATAGTGTCTTGATATATCTGTAAGTTTTTTTACATCTTTTTCATATCTATATAATGTTCCTGCATCTGTTCTTAATGTGCTTGTTCTATCTTCTTGTGGTGTTTCTATTGTTGGATCTTTTTCTGTTGAGTCATCAAATGTTAGCTCTGTGGTAACATTTGCAATCCAAGTTTGAGCTCTTGACAAAAATATTACTGTTGAATAATCTTCATCCACTTTTGATGTTGGCTCTGTTGTTTGATCTACATTTTCAATTATTTTTTGAACCGTTCCATCATCTTCATGTAATTCTGTTGATAATTTATAATTTGTTCTTTCAGTTGTTGTTGTTGTTGTTTTCGATTCTGCTATAGTTACGACCATTTTGGATTTTTTTACTAGTTTAACAACTGCTAAACAAAATTGAGGATTATGCGTTATATTAGCTAATATTATAGGAAATTCAAATGGCATCGCAAACTTAGAAACCATATTTTGATAGTCTATTTTTTCTATGTTTCCATCATTTTTCTTTACATGTGCTGTCCAATCATTTGTATCTACAGTAAAATAATTGTAAATATCATCGTCATTTTGTTTACTATAAAATTCGTCATAAGACATGTATTTTAATTCCAGTCTTGTCCCATCAATCTTAGCTCTTTCGAAATATACAGTTCCTTGTAATCCATCCCCTCCAAGATATGGATAACTAGTTACTACTTCTGCTTCCAAAAATCTATCAAGATAATCTTCATTTCCAGTTAATCCTAATGTACTAGCACTTATTCCCATAGTTTTTAATTTTCTTTTTCCTTCTGTTAAATAATCTTGATCTATCTCTAAATTATTTCCTGATATTTGTATTTTATCTTTAATATCATCAAAAACTTCTCCAGCTTTTCTTGTAATATTTTTTACTGTCCCAAAAAATATTGTTGCAAATAATATAACTACCATAGAAGCTACCACAATAACTTGTATCAATCTTTTCCAGTATCTTTTTAGTATATTCTTAATATTAAATTTATTACTATCCATATATTATTCCTCTCTTGCCAATTATACCGTTTAACCAATTTTAACAATTTATTAATTATTTTAAAAGGGAAAACAGTTTCCCTCCGCTTTCCCTTAATTTTACCTAACATTTATTTTTATTGTTGCTTTTTCTTCTTGTCCATCTATATTCACATCTGTTAAATAAATGGTTGAATCTGTCTTTTTACCTGTATATATTTCATTAAACTTTAATCTTAGTCTTTTACTTTCTCCTGAGTTTAAATTCAAATAACTATTTGGTACCTCATTTCCAAACCATGTATATTTGACATCTTTTGTATCTTCTATATAAACAGATTCTGTATTTTCTTTTGTATCTAAAATTATATTTTTATCTGTATTATTTTCAAATATAATTTCATATTCTTCATAATCATAATAAACGTATTTATTCACAACTGTAATATTCAAATTATCAGTTTCCCTTTTTAGATTTAGTTCTTCTTTTTCTATAAATTGATTAACATTCAATTTTTTTTCATTATTTTCTGTTACAACTGTTATATATTCTTCTATATATTCATCATTTACTGTTCCTGATGACATTATATCATTTAAATATTTAACTTTATATGTAATATTTTTGGAACTAGCCCAATTTTCAATATCATATGATTTTTTTTCATTAAATATATTTTTATAGTATTTATTATAAAAGTCATTTATATTTTTATATAATTCATCTTTACACTGTTGACTTAATAAGTTGTATGCTTCTTCAATATTATTGTCATTGCAAAAATCAATAAAGTTTTTTATTATTTCTGTATCTTTTTTTACATTTTCTTTTGTTGTTGAAGAATTAGTCATTACTGATGTTTGTGAAGAAGGCAAATATGTTGTTACTTGAAAGTTTTGATTTGTACCATTATTTATTTTTTCTTCATTTTCTTTTTTTATTTGTGCATTAAACATTCTAATAATTACATATACAAATATTATAATTCCTAATATTAACCATATTTTAGTTTTATTATTATGGTATAAAATTCTTAAGTTTCTTAACATATTTCCCTCCTTTGACATTACATCTTGTTCATTTTTCTAATATTACTTTTTACTTCTTTAATTTTTGAAGTAGGAATTCCTAATTCTCTTAATCTCTTATGATATGTATTCAAATCTTCTTCTGACTTTATGGTTGTAGCAGCTTTAGCTAAAGCGATTCTTTCTGCAGATGCTTTGTTGTCTCCTAATCCATCTAATTTTTGAGCTGCCATTATAGCTTTATCATCTGTAACGCCCTGTTTTCTATATTCTAATGCATTATTCATTGCTTCTTTATATCCATCTTTTCCAAATTTATCTTTATATGCTTTTACAACTTCTTTATCATTTTTCCATGCCCTATCTATTTTTTCATTTTCTTTTTTCTCTAATTCATCTTTTGTATATCTTCTAGACATATAGTCATTTCCAACTTGTTTAGCTCCACTAGCAATTGCATTTGTTGCATTATCAGCCATTGTAGTAGCTTTATCTCCTAAGTTCGCTCCTATTCCTGCAGCTGCTGCTCCATATGTAAATGCATTTTCTAAGTTTCCAGATGCCAATCCTGCTGCTACACCTGCCATTCCCAATGCTGCACCTGTTGTAGCTTTTGCTATTAATCTTGGTGCTCTTCTTCCCACTCCGGCTAATGCTTTTCCAGTATATCTTGCTGCTGTTCCACCTGCTGCCCTTAGTGATTTAGCACCTCTTATAACTAACCTTTTAGTATTCCTTCCCTTTGCTGTTTTTGGAGTCTTTTGAGCCCAATTATTAATACCTTCGCCTATTCCTCTTATTGCTGAAATAGGTTTTGAATTTATTAATGCTTCTTTTCCATTATTCATCCAGCCTCGAACATCTGGTATTCCTTCCATTCTAGAATCAGCATCAAATGGTATATTATTACTTCCTGCATTTACCATTCTTGGAATTCCACTTCCTGATCCAGCGTTAGAATTTATGCTTGAGTTACTTGCTTCGCTACCTCCAAATCCTTGTGCATATAACTCATCATTTCCAAGAGTCCCTTTATCTGCTGTTCTTATTTTTGTTGAATCAGAATCACTTCCTGAGTCTCCACTTCCAGAACCTTTTCCTCCAGCTTTTCCACCTTTAGAACCTCCTGGTCCAATTTTTCCAAGTTTATTTATTGCATTCATTGCTAAGCTTCCGCCAACAACACCACCAACAATGCTTCCTGTTGTTGCTGCCTTTTCAAATCCAAAGAATCTACGGAATAATTTCTCACCTGGAATTAAGAATCCTAATGCAACTAACGCATATATCATATTATTTACAGCTAAATCCATTACTGAACCTATTAACATTGTATACAGTAATAAATGAAATGGTTGTAATAATAGGTTATATGCATATTCCTTTAGCCACATATCAAATGCTTGTGCCTTTCCATCTCCAATTTTATCAATAGGATATGTTAATGCTACTAATGGCGCAATCATTGTTAAAAATGCCATATATATTACCCTTTTTAAATATATAATTAAAAACATTATTGTATAAATAACTAATGTTAAATATATAACTGCATAACCTATATAATTCCAGTTAACTGTTACATTTCCATTTTCATCTCTAGTTTCTAACTGTTGTTGTAACCTAGCATAGCCCATTAGATTTACATACAAATCATATGTACCATCACTATTTTTATATTGACTATAATCTTCATCACCAAAAATTTGCTTCATTGCATCTTCATCATCAATTTGGAATTTTATCATTTCATTGTTACTATTTAACATGCTTGTTATATATTCTGTAATTGTTAATGCAAATGCCATTATATAATGCATAAATACTACCAAAATAACTGCTATTAACCAATCTTTAATATGTTCTTTATATTTAGCTTTCTCTCCTGCAGTTGAACTTATTACAATCCTTATTCCAATATATAATAATACAACCATTAATCCGACTAAAACCATATTTCTAATTGCAACATACCATTTAGAAATTTGTGGTGCTAAAACCTTTGCTGAATTAAATACTGGTGCAGCCCCATCTACTCTATCAGTTGTAGAAGTTTCATCATATTTACTTTCTTCACTATATGTTTTTGGATTGATAAAATTAATATGTAATGCAGGTACTTGATCTGAAAAAATTTCTTGAGGTGATATCTTATATACTGGATAATACCAATCATCAGGAAGCATTTTAGAAGTTATTACACCTACCGCAACAGCTGTAACTGCTCCTGCCGCAATTACAGCACTTGCTCCAAATGTAAATGGTGATAATACCGCTCCTACTACCACAGCTGCTCCAGCTGCCAATCCTACCCAAAAGGCTGTCGACCCCTCTTTTTCAATATGTATATTCGATGCTGGCAAACCTAAAATCATTGATTGAACTACCCAAATAACACCCTCACATATTGTAGTTATAAGTTTTATTAATGGCTCTAATAGTACTCCACCAACAGATTCCAATGCATCTGCACCATATGCTGGTATATATGGATATACAAAGTTAAATACTGTTAGGAATATTAGAGCAATAATAATCTTTTGTATTATGCTTCTTTCTAAAAATTTATTTTTCATATTATACTCCTTGTCTATTCTTTCTCATTTCAACTAACTTATTTAAGTTTGTTTCAACAAATTCAAATTCTTTTTGTGTTGGTGTTATCTGTAAAATAGCTGAATCTGAACCAACCTTTAATAATCCTTCTCCTTTGAAACATGTAACTAAGAAATTAGCTTCTCCTTCACTTAACTTAAATACTTCTTTTAAATATTGTATTTCAGCTTTATCTTGTGCTAAAAATAATTTTGTATCTGAAGATGTAAGAACAGCTTGAGCTTCTGGTTTTTCATAAAAATCTTGAAATCTTTGAGAAATAATAGCAAGTGAAACATTTCTTTTTCTTGCACGTCTAGCCATAGTGTTTAAGAAATCTACAGCTTCTGGATATGGCAATAACATCCATGCCTCATCTACTAAAACTCTTTTTTTACTAGCCTTATTTCTATCTTCACTATTTTTCTTAACGTATTTTTCCCAAATCCAAGAAAGTAATATTTGTTGAGCAAGTGGCCTTGCAAATCTCTCTTCCAACTGAGAAATATCAAGATTTATAAATGGTGCACCTTCTAACAATTCAAATGTAGATTGTCCATCAAAATATGCCATTTGTCCATCATATTCTCTTATATATTGTTTCATAACCTTTAATAAATAACTGTAATGAAAACTATAATCTTGGTTTGTATTTTCTTGAGCTTTTCTTTGTATTCTTTTATACCAACTTCCTATTGTTGGCATTTCTTTTTTCTGTCTATATAATTTGTCATCAGCACTCATATTACCACTTTCCCTGTATAAACTATTAGGGTTGCTTGTTATTCCTAGTGCTGCATATTCTTCTGAAACAGATTCTGCAATAATCTGTTTTGTTAATTCATTAACATCTGTACTTCTTGTACTTCCTCTTGCCATTGTAAGTAGTGCCTGTGTAACATCTTCTACTTTATTTTCAATATTTACAACTGTCCTTTCTCTTCCTGTAATTTCATCTTTAACCTTTTCAGTCTCTACATCAAATAAATTTATAATTGTGTTTGAATTTGGACTTACAACAATATTTATTCCACCAAGGCTTTCTGCAACTATTGAATATTCACCTTCTGCATCAAGCGCTAAACTTTCAATTCCCATTAAAACTGATGATCTAGAAATCAATGTTTTCATTGTAACTGATTTTCCAGCTCCTGATTTAGCAAATATAACCATATTATAATTTGTTAATGATGGATGGAAATTATCAAATAATATTGGTTCACCAGTTTGTTTATTTATTCCTAAAGGAACGCCAGTTGGATGTCCAACTTCTGATGTTAAAAATGGGAATACTGTACCCATTGATGGTCTATCAAAAATTTGCTTTTTTTGAACTGTATTTTCCATTAATGGTAAACATGTCTTAAATGCATCTTCCTGCATTGCCCACGCACTTTTTATACTAACTAATGACTTTGACATTTCATTTGAAAGTAGCTTTGTAAGTCTCTCTAAATCTTGCATACTATATGCAAATAATGTTGATACAATTGTTGCCTCATATAATTTATTAAATCCTGCAGCAATCTGGTCTCTTAAAATTTCTGTTTCATATCTTTTCTGAGAAACATCACTTTCTCTATTGATATTTCCTTTATCACTTGCCATTAATCTTTCTGTTTCTAGTTCTACAATAGTCTTATTCAAATCATTTTGAGAACTAGCCTCTGAAACTGGATAAATATATATAGATGTATTTATATCTCCAAACATATACAAACTTCTAAATAACTCTGGGAAAGTACAAGATCTTGGAAGTCCTGAAACAAAGAAACTTCTTGCATATCTTGTAACATTAGATACTATTTCCATATGATCAAGTTTAGATGCATCTATACCTGCTGGAGCTATTATTTCTTTTATAGTTTTTTTATGTAATACCTTATATTCATCTTCACGCTTTTCTTCTTGGTCTTCCTCTCTTACCTTTTTCTTGAACATTGCCATTTTCTAAATCCTCCTTCTCAGTTTTAGCTTGTGTGTCTTTATCTTTTTCTATTTTTTCAATTGCACTCTCTGCAACATCTTCTCCAATATATCTCTTATGTTTTTGAATTATTTCCTTTGCCTTTTTTTGAACAAGTTTTTCTTGATTTTTTTCCATTTCCATAGCTTTTATTTCTTTATCTCTTCTTGCTTCTCCAATTTTTTGATTTGCTAATGATACTGATTCTTCTTCAATCTTTTTATCTAATAATTTTAGTTTTTTCTCTATAGCATCTGGAGCTGTTGAATATAATTCGTCAAATCCTGCTTGTTTAATTTTTTCCATCCAGAATAAGTCTGACTCATCTCTGTTATAAGCTATATATAAAAGTTCTGTTAATTCTTCAGAATTTAAAACTTTTCCTGTTACTTGACAAGCAAATAATGAATTTATAACAGCTCTTGCTCTTGTATACAATTCTGAGAAAGCCATATTTTTTACTTCAGATTTATCAAAATCTCCTGCTACTATTTCAGATTGATAACAAGGAATAATTACATAATATCTTTTATTTAAAATACTTCTATTTAAACTTTGTCTTTCAATATCTCTAATTATATCCTCTGTATATTCTTTTAAGTTTTTTTGTTTTACAAGTTCATATTTTGCTTTTTCTATTTCTGTTATTGATGATGTTTTATCTTTTAAAAGTCTATCATATTCATCTT
>ENA-OPCY01000966-OPCY01000966.1-human-gut-metagenome-genome-assembly--contig:-NODE-966-length-18466-cov-2.599153_pt1 | contig 18466 bp, 13 predicted proteins | sample MGYA00241568_ERZ501487 | MGnify/ENA primary metagenome ERZ501487 (study PRJEB25962, sample SAMEA2042574) | human gut metagenome | biome: human gut; feature: human-associated habitat; material: faeces... | reverse complement strand
TTGGCATTTACACAGTTTATTATTCAGACTCGGGTTCTACCTATAAGCATGTACATAATTTCATTACAAGATATAATGCTAATCAAAGAAATATTGCTCGCAAGCTTTGCAACATCATTTTTGTTATTATCAACGAGAATGGACCTTATCTGCCTACTCCTTCGAAAAACCCTCAGATTTTATCCTGTTTTTTTCATTTTGGATGTTGACTTTTTATAGCTGGTCTTTCTGTTAGCGAGAGAAAATCCTGCATCAATTCATTTTCAATCCCCAGTGACTTAATTTTTGCTTCCTTTCGGGAATGAATATATTTCAGCTCTGCTACCTTATCCTACTCACCGACAACATGATCCTTTGGTGGTCTGCCTTTCTTTCTCAATGTAACTCCTGCAGCTATCTTAACTTGTTTACGATGATATCTGCTAAAAAAACTTTTATCTGTTTCTGGGGCAGACCGAATTTTTCTCCAATTTCTCTGTACATATATCCTTCTTCTTTTAGTTTGATTATTTCACTCTCATATTGTTCTATTCTCTTAATATAGAATAGCCCTTATATGGTATTTCTATTATACCATATGAGGGCTATTTTTTTTATTGTCCGTTTTTACTGGACTTGTGCACGCTTTGTTTGTTTTTATTATTATATAATGTCCTTATTATACCACCATGAGCAATGCCGCATTGCTTGTAACCGTTGTGCCACTTGCGTCTGTTACAACGCATCTGTACATATATCCATCATATGCCTCTTGTACCAATGCTCTATATGTTTCAGACTTTGCCGCGGAGTTTTTCCATGTTACACCGTTGTCTGTGCTGTACTGCCACTGGTATGTAAGTCCTGTGCCTGTTGCTTTTACTTCAAATGTCACGATCTCACCTGCATTTGCTGTCTTGTTTACCGGCTGTGATGTTATTGCAAGTGATGCATTTATTGTGAGTGTTGCAGCATTGCTTGTTACGGTCTTTCCGCTCTTATCTGTTACAACACATCTGTACATATATCCATCATATGCTTTTTGTGCCTGTACTTTGTATGTTGCTGTTTTTGCTGCGGAGTTTTTCCATGTTACTCCCTTATCTGTGCTGTACTGCCACTGATATGCAAGGTCTGTTCCTGTTGCCTTTACCTCGTATGTTACAAGTTCTCCTACATCTGCACTCTTGCTCTCCGGCTGTGATGTTATTGCAAGTGATGCATTTATTGTAAGTGTTGCAGCTGCACTTGTGAGGGATTTGCCGCTCTTATCTGTTACAATACATCTGTACATATATCCATCATATGCTTTTTGTGCCTGTACTTTGTATGTCGCTGTTTTTGCTGCGGAGTTTTTCCATGTTGCTCCCTTATCTGTGCTGTACTGCCACTGATATGCAAGGTCTGTTCCTGCTGCCTTTATTTCAAATGACACTATATCACCGACATTTGCGCTTTTACTTTCAGGCTGTGATGTTATACTTAATGGAATTGATGATGAGATGCCTATTTTGTTGCCTGATTTATATACATTATATTCAACCTCTGTACTTTCATCGTCATCAGCAGACTCCAATGCATAATAGTTGCTTATAAATCGATCTGCATCAACAGATGTATCGGACACTGTAAGCATATCATACTTATCATAAGGCATAAATGTTGAAAATTCGCTGAGAATCTGATTATCACCAACAGTTACATAGTCACCCTGCATATAAACAAGATTGATCTTTCCTTCATTGCTTGTATCAGCAATGCTGTTAAGTACTGCATCAACACCGTCTACAATACCAAGAGAAACGCTGTTTCCATTTAAGGTTACCTTATCTATCACCGATGCGGACAACAATCTGACCTCGCTCCAAGTATCGTCCTCAACGTTGACATTGTCAATATGGACTTCTGCGTCTATATTTCCTGCTGCGACAACTGCACTATTATAAAGTGAAAGGTCGCTGATATTGACATTGCCTGCCAATCCGACATATGTATTATCAACGGATAAACTGCCGACAGCAAAGTTTCCGTAGACATTGAACTCGCTAGCAAAATTAACATCAAAGTCCAACTCCAGATCATTATAGGATACATAGCTGAAACCAGTATTCTCTGCAGCAAATGTAACGGATTTTGCCTTAATATCGCTGAGATTAGTTATAAACGAATATATTTCTTCATCGCCGGTATATGTGATAGTATAATCTTTGTCGGAATTATTTATAAAATCTGCAAAGCTTCCTTCAGCCATGACCTTGACATTATCACCATCATTTACGGCAAAAACGTCTTCACCAACATATTCTCCTGTCACAGGCATATCAAAATTATCTGCAATAACAGGTCTTAAAGTATGTGCGCCGGATGTATCATTTGTCTGAAATGTCTCATATGTCTGATTATACCATTTTTTGTTTGGAGTAGAGCTGCCGTCCATCCATGTAACATCGACGCAGTACCAGATACCATTCAGTTTTACAAAATTCCATGCGTGATTTGTGCAGGTAACACCTACTGCATCAATACCTGCCATATTGCAAAGATATGTAAATGCCATTGTATAACCGTTGCAGACGCATGCATTCAATATAAGGGAGCCGTATATTGACTGATCGTAGCCATTTGAAGTATATGTGATCTTTTCACAGAGAGTATTTGCAATATATGTTTCCTTTTCTGCTAAGGTACTGCATTTTTCTATACCACTCAGCCATTCCTTAGTCACAGTATCCACCTTGGAATTTACATCAGTTCGTGTATCAGCGCTTAAAAGCATATCATAAACGCCGAATGGGAATATGCATCTTCCGTTGCTTTCATAGCTGCTGTTGACATAATATCTTGCTGGGAAAACATAATACTGCGGATTTTCATAATAAAATGCTGCAAATACCGCATTTGCTCTCTCATATGAGATAGATGGGTCATAATATGCGTACATCGTTGTTTTTTCATAATCGGATGAGCTGTTCAAAAAGCTCTTAACAACAGTTTCAAAGTTATTATAAAGCTCTTTTTCTGCTGCATTAAGCTGATTATAGTAAAAGTCACAGCATCCGTCTGAATATGCCGTATCATCTTTTACATAAGAAAGCTCATTGTCATATATATCTGACTTATCTTCATCTGTAACTTTTATAAGTGCATATAATTCCTCTTCAGTAAGGTCAATACACACTTCACCGTTCTCATTTGGTTCAAGATCAATGCCATCAACTAATTTTTCACATTCGCTCAATGTCATATCATCAAAATCTTCTGAAGATATAACAACTCCGCTTTCCTGATCTTCATAGGCATCAGCTGTAATTGATACAATATCCGTCCCAATATACGAAACAGAAATGCCCAATGCCAACAAACAGGAAATTATCGCTTTTTTCAACTTGCCTGCCATAAGTATCCTCCCACATTTTTTTATTCATTATAGATCAACAGATGAGCATATTTTACATATACTCATCTATTGATAATAACTCCCTTATAGTTTAAACTACTGTAAGCATTGCAGCATTGCTTGTTACTGTCTTTCCGTTTTTGTCTGTTACAATGCATCTGTACATATATCCGTCATATACCTCTTGTACCAACGCTCTATATGTTTCAGACTTTGCTGCAGAATTTTTCCATGTTACACCATTGTCTGTGCTGTACTGCCACCGGTATGTAAGTCCTGTGCCTGTTGCTTTTACTTCAAATGTCACGATCTCACCTGCATTTGCTGTCTTGTTTACCGGCTGTGATGTTATTGCAAGTGATGCATTTATTGTGAGTGTTGCAGCATTGCTTGTTACGGTCTTTCCGCTCTTATCTGTTACAACACATCTGTACATATATCCATCATATGCTTTTTGTGCCTGTACTTTGTATGTTGCTGTTTTTGCTGCGGAGTTTTTCCATGTTACTCCCTTATCTGTGCTGTACTGCCACTGATATGCAAGGTCTGTTCCTGTTGCCTTTACCTCGTATGTTACAAGTTCTCCTACATCTGCACTCTTGCTCTCCGGCTGTGATGTTATTGCAAGTGATGCATTTATTGTAAGTGTTGCAGCTGCACTTGTGAGGGATTTGCCGCTCTTATCTGTTACAATACATCTGTACATATATCCATCATATGCTTTTTGTGCCTGTACTTTGTATGTCGCTGTTTTTGCTGCGGAGTTTTTCCATGTTGCTCCCTTATCTGTGCTGTACTGCCACTGATATGCAAGGTCTGTTCCTGCTGCCTTTATTTCAAATGACACTATATCACCGACATTTGCACTCTTGCTCTCCGGCTGAGATGTTATGGTTATAGGCGCAGATATGCTTATATCAAATTTTCCGTTATTAATATCAACAGTATATCCCCACAATACATAATATTCATCAGTTGATACTACATTTTCAACTTTATTTCCGTTTATACATATATATTCATCTTCAGACATATAATCTTTTTTTATTCTTATTACAAGCCTTTTACCTGAACGATAAATGTTATCTGTTGACAGTAAAATATCCGTTACTGCATTATCATTATATTCATTGTAAGGATAAACTTCTATTCCATTGCCAATATTAAGTTCTGCATAATCAGCCAGTTCACTTTCGTTAACAGAACTGATTTCGATATTTTTTTCAGCACCGCAATCCTGACAAAATACTATTTTTTTACCACTTTGATATGATGAAGGCTTTTTTATAATTATGCCGCTATCCCAGTTATGTTCAGTTTTTTCAATAACTGTCTCATTCTGAACTGCTGTACATCCTGAGTGCAGACAATGCTGGGACTTAATACCCGTAGTTGTACATGTTGCAGGCACATCAACAGTAAATTCAGCAGAAAAATCATGTCCAAGCTTTGGTATAGCTTCAGTACTTATTGTGCTGCATCTGCCGCAAACATACTGCTTTAAACCATCCTCTGTACATGTAGGTTCTGTAATAACTCTTGATGATGAGAAATCATGTCCAAGCTTTGGCAAAAGGACTTTTGAGGTTACTACACCGCATATTCTGCATTCGTAAATTATTGCACCACCAGTCGTACAATCAGGAGATGATTCCATTGAATAAACTGCATGCATATCATCAGTACTTTTTATAAAAAATCTTTGATTACCCTGCAAATGTGGTGTAAACAAAGATATATTTACTCCATCCTCAGTTTTGGAATTTTCAATATCCATAATGGCATACAACGAACATTTTGGAGCAAAACAATACGCATTTCCTGCCTTAAGTACCTGCCATAACTGAGCTGTTGAGCCATTTTTAGTATATGTCTGAATATTAGTACCTGAAGCAGAGCCACAATCATATGCCTCCAGATATAACCCGCTCTCTTTATTTTTTATTGTATAGAAGCCATCACCGGCATATTCAAATAACCATATCTGCGGTGTATTATGCTTTGCCCTGCGCAAAACAACATTATTATCGGAACATCCTACTGCATAATAATCACTTAAACTTGATTCAATTATATACTCACCGTTCGGTATTGACTGGTTTTTGGTCCAAACAGAAAAACCAATTTCATATACAGTTACAGTTTCATCCGTATTTGTCGCTGTAATTCTGTAAATATACATTCCTGCAGGCAGTTGGTCAAATCTTACATACAGATCCAAATCGTTTACACTATAAGTATTGCCACGTGGATTTGCACTTGCACCTGTTATCATATTGACATTAAAATCATAACACCCTACAGTAATGTTACTCATAGTTGTTCTGGAAGTAACATTTCCCTTTATTGAAACCATATCACCTTCCCATATCGCAATAGGAGTAGACTGACCACTAATAGTTATTGATGAGGAACTTCCGCTCGGTGTTGTTCCTCCCCTAAATCTGACAACATCATAAAAAACCGAATAGGTATCAACAAGTCTTATATCCGCTAAAGCATGCAGATTTGCAAATGCAGAATCCATTATATATACCTGACCAGTTGAAAGAGTCAGTGCTTCATCAACAGCAACATAATGATTTCCAACTCTTAACGCTAAATGATAACCATCTCTTACCCAACCTATAAGCATATCGTTATAATTTGCTGATGAATATGAATTTCCGCTTTCATATCCTTGATGATTAAATGTATCATAATAAGAGAATCCATTTACAGCCGTACTTATCGGTCCATAATATAAGCAGCTATTACTATCAAAACCACCCACAGCGTTCAATGAATCAATAAATGTTCCTATATTAAAACTCTCTGAACTCCTTAATCCACACTGAATAATCAATTTTGCTACTGAAGAAACAAGACATCCGGACTGTGAGCAAGTATCAGTACCATTATATCCAAGAATTTTATAACCCCACCTGGAATCAGACTGACTCCACGCTCTATAATCTTCAGAGCCTTCTTTTTGAAACTCAATGTAATTATCTTTAATAGAATTTACACCGTTATCCTCAATAATGCATGGACTTGGCTGAACATCATCATAACTAAACAGATCTGATATATTTTCTGGAATCTGAGCATATGCTGTAATACAAGTTGATAAAATAACCATTGTCATCATAAACACTGCAATAAAAAGTGAAATTATGCGACAACTTAAATGCAAAACATTTTTTTTCATAATCAAATAATCTTTTCCCTATCGTTTTTATAATACCATAACAAGTATAATATTCCTAAAAACCCCGCTTTGATCTACATTTTTCCTCATAAAAATTACCTTAATATTAAGTATATTACTATTAATAAAAAATGTCAATACAATGTTTACATATTTTATTCAGCAAACATCCAGTATTAATTGTGCAATACTTCTGTATGCACAAATACATATATTTCAATGTGAGGTCAACAATTTTGCTGTTAAAAAAGCATCAAAACAAACCGAAGTCTGATTTAATGCTTTAAATTTAATGCTTTAAAATTATTTATACCAAAAAGCTTTTAAGCTTTTCCACGCTGTCAAAAGCTCCGACATTTGCATATTCATCGGCATCGGCAGCACTTTTAAAACCAAATCCATATGTAACGGCAATAAAATCTATCCCTGCCTGCTCCGCACCTATGGCGTCATACTTGCTGTCGCCTATAAGCACAGCATCGGTTTTGCTCACACCAAGCTTTTCCACGCAATGCTCCAGAAGCTGTGCCTTGGTCTTAGGGGCATCCTGTGATACGCCGATAACTTCATCAAATTTATCGGATATGCCAAAGCTTTCAAATATCTTTATTATTGTGGCATGTGCCTTTAATGTCGCAACTGCGGTTTTTATACTGTTTTTACGCAATTCATCTATCAGCGGAAGCATACCGTCATAAATTTTCAGCTCTTTGAAGCCTTGTTTTATTGCATATTCCTTATGGTACATCACTGCTTTTTTCAGTTCATCACCTGTCAGCCCAAAATTTCTGTTATATGATTCCTCCATAGGCGGTCCAACATGTGAATACATCTGCTCATAGGTTATTTCTGGCAGTCCCATTTTTTCTTCTGTATATCTTATGCTGTTAAAAATCCCGGGTGATGTATCAGCAATTGTTCCGTCCATATCAAATATCACAAGCTTATACTTTTTCATCTTTTTCACCACTATCATATATTGTAGGAGTGATGAAGCAGATCTCCATGCTCCTGCGGATATTTTTAAAATATTTTTTCATTGACATATTAAGCTCGGTCTGTCTTTCATATCTGACATTGCTTATAAGTCTTTCATCACAGTAATTATTCTGCTCTGAATAGGAAAAGCCGTCATAGCCTGCAAGATTTACTTTTTTTACTCCTGCTTTTTTCAGTACATTTATTATCATAAGTCCTGCATTGTCGGATATTGTTTCATCATCATTGAGGTATGCGGAATAATTGACAGCACGACCGGTTTTGCTTACCATAATATTGGAAGTACAGATAAGTTTATCGCCAAGCCTGTTCTCCGCATCATCAATACACTTGAAGCGTTTGAGATTGCTTATAAACACCTTGTCATAGCTGTATTTTTCCGGTATATGATTTATAGCAAATATAACAGGGTCATTCTGCTTTATAAAATCGGAAATGGCCTTTTCCTTTGTCACAAGACTTTTTCCTGGTGCAAGAATAAGTACCTCACGTTTACTGCACAATTCGGAAAGCTGCCTTATCACGCTACTGTCGTCAATACTTTTTTCCTGATAGTCGAAATACATTCTGCCGATAAGCACTTCGCTGTAAATGTGCTTACTTTCTTCCGGAATTGATTTGATTATGGAATTGATGTCCCTGATGCAGAGCGTTTCCTTGTTCATAAGAAATGTTGCATAATTTGGATGACAGTCATTTATTGCGGCAATATAATACGGTGCCGAATATCCCCATGGATGCTGTCTGTAAACAGGCATTATATATTCGTCCATTATTTCAAGTATAGGCATAATATCGTACTTATCTGCGATATTTTCGTTTATATACCGTGTAATAAGCTCGGTACAGAGATTTCCTGCACCACGTCCCATACCGAAAACAGAAGAGTCGATAATTATTTCACGCTTGGGATTCAAGCTTATAAGCTCCTGTGAATTTGAAAAGGAAAGCTGAAGATTGTTATGTGAATGATAACCTATGGCAACATTGTCTTTCAGATTTTCATCAATAAGATAAAAATATCTGATAACATCATTTTTCCTCATTACACCGAATGTGTCCACAATATAAAATGCACATATGTCGACCTTATTTGCCTCAGCAACAAGGTCAAGTATTTCATAGTCATTATAGTCGCTGAGTGCAGCAGGTTGTAAATACACATCATACCCTTTTTGTTTTATTGTTTTGCAATGTTCAAGTGCGTCATTAATACAATTCTTTTTAAAACAGTATCTTATGCCCGACAAAAGGGTATCTTTGCATTCAGGCAGCTTTTCGCAGTCAAACTGACCATGCATTATCATAGCAACACAGTTTGAAGTCCTGTTTATATTTGATGAGCTTATATATTTATCCGCCGTATTGACAGAATCAAACAATGTGCCTTCATCAGATCCCTTTTTATCATCAAGAAATCCAACCTCGATAATATCAATATCAGCAATAAACAAACCATGGATTATTTCTGTGACAGCCTTGGAACTGAAGCTCCAGTTGTTGATATATCCCCCGTCCCTTAATGTGCAGTCTAAAATAGAAACGCTCATTCATTGTTCCTCCAAGTAAAGCTGCTGTCAGCCATTGTTATTGCCCGCTGCCATAATAACATTTCTGATCCTTTCAAGATCCTTTGGTGTATCTACTGACATAGACTCAGTTTCAACTTCAACGACCTTGACAAGCTTATGGTTTTCAAGCATTCTGAGCATTTCCATATCTTCTATTCTTTCAAGGCGTCCTCTCGGAGTATTCTTATAAAACTCAAGGGCGCTGCGTGTAAATGCATATACGCCTACATTTTTATAATGATCGTAATCCAGACATGCCTTAGGATAAGGAATAGGCAGTCTTGACATATAAATAAGCTCCTTTTGGTCATTCAGCGCAAGCTTGATAGTAGTCGTATTGATAAGATCAACGCCGTTTTTGAACTTAGTGCAGAGCATACCTCCGTCATATCCACCTTTGACCATTTCATCAATGACAGCCTGGATATTATCCGGAGAGATAAGCGGTTCATCGCCCATTACGATAACAAATATATCACCCTCGACATTTTCAGCTACTTCAACTGTTCTGTCTGTTCCCGAATTATGCTTTTCAGAAGTCATGACAGCATTTATGCCAAGCTCTCTGCATGCTGATTCAATACGCTCATCATCTGTTGCAACATAAACAGCATCAAAACTTTTTACCTTAAGAGCCTGATTATATACCCACCAGATCATAGGCTTGCCGCATATATCTGCAAGAGGCTTTCCGGGAAAACGTGAAGATTTATAACGTGCGGGAATAACTCCGATTATTTTCATGACTTTTTCTCCTTTATCATTTTAAGATTATTTACAATAGTTTTACGCTTGATGACACAGATAACAACTGCCGCCGCCAGCAAACAATATCTTATCAGTATATGATTATAAAGTGCTGTCAGACCGATAGTAGCAAAAACCACAGTTACTGATATAACAAAAATGTGATTTCCGTTATAGACCCTTTCACCGTCTATCTTTTCACGGCATACTATTCTCATAAATATATAATGTGAAACGCTGAAAAGAATATAGCAGAAAAGCGTTGTATATCCCGCAGCATAATATCCGAATACAGGAAGCAGCAGATAATTCAGTATAACATTTGCAGCAGCGCCAATGACAGATGCAACGGTTATAAACTTATTTTTTTCAAAATAAAATTCGACATTTGCAAAAAGGCAGTAAAGAAATGTAAAATAAGAACTGAGGGATATTACAGGAACAAGATAAACTGCCTCATAATATTCTTCCGTTGCAAATATCCTTATAAATTCAGGTGCTATTGCTGAAAACATAAACACCATCACCCCAAGCATTATAAGCAGGAAATTTGTTATTGAGCTAAGCTTTTTAAAATCCCTTGCCTTTATCTTCTCATATGTATATGGAACGATAGCATTGTTTACAGCCTGCGTTATTATGTTCATCACTATTGAGATATTATATGTAAAGCTGTAAATCCCCGCAGCGGCAGAGCTTATCTGATTTTTTATCATGACCCTGTCAGCTTGACCGAGAATAATTCCGGAAAGATAATGGGGTATCAGAGGGATATTGAATGACAGAGCAAATTTCCAGTATTCTTTGTTGTAGAAGCATTTGCCCTTTACATAGTTATATATGATAAATCCAAGTCCGAAAAGCACCTGTACTGCTGTGCCTGTGTAAATGACAGCCTCAAGACGCTTTTCAGGAGGATATATATATCCCGCCAGTATAGGAAGTACAAGATACAGTACCGAAAGCACAGACGTATACGCAATAAGCGACACATATCTGTACTCATAACGCTGTCTGGACGACCATACAGGAAAACCCTCAGTAAACAAAAGCTGTATGAATATCAGCATTGAAAAATTACCTGGCAAACCAAAAAGCTCATTTATATAATTATGGAACAGCAGATATATAACAAGGCATACGAACGTTGCGGATATACTTACACTTTGTGCTGACGACGTATACCTGCTGCGATCGTCAGGAAATTTGAACATAGCATTGTTGAAAACACCACAGTGCATATTCAGCGTTGCGAACAGTGAAACGATCTGTATCCATGAAAGAAAAACGCTGTAAATTCCGTATTCTTCTGTTGTAAGCAAACGTACCAACACAGGCATCGCAAGAAATTTGCAGCCGCTCTGCACCGCCGAACATACTGTGAACCAGAATGCAGCCTTTACCTGTATGGGCAGGCTCTTGTATTTTTTTATTATATTGCTCATAGGCTGCCGGAAAGCTCCTCAAAATTATCGGGAATATAAAATCCCGAAGCTCCGTATTTCTTTTTGAACAACTCAAGATATTTATAAAAGCTGTCTGTAACAATAGATGACTTTACCTTTGTACAATTGAAAAGCATATACGTCGCAACGTTCTCACCAAAAAGAATCCTCGGCGACAGTACACTTCCGCTTGCAATAGTCATAAAAACTTTGTCTGAAAAGTCATTATTCATAATAATACCTTCCCATGGTATCCCTACAGTTTTGTTTGTCTTTATGCCATACTCAGCAAAGCGATCCACCTTGCTGCGTGGGTGAAGCTTTACCATCATATTTTCCCTGCCGACCTTATCTGCGATATTAAGAACAAGATCCAAATCGTCCATTTCTTTTCCGTCAACGTTATATGACTCCTCAAAAAAGATATACTTTCTGTCATATTCATCTGATTTTGTGTAATCAAACATTTTGTTGAGAATATCCTTTGTCTGCAAGTCATTCTTATCTATTTTAGGTATAGGTGATATTTTGCAGCTGTTTTTGAAAAGCACAAGCTCAGGTTCATAGAAAAACATTTCATCTACCTTCATTGCCAATGTGCTGCTGTGCAGTCTTTCAAATTTTTTCTGAAGCTTTGCACTCCCCGAAGTGAAAATATCGAAATCAAAACCGCTTGTATAGCTCTCTTCAAATCTTCTGCATATCAGATCGGGGTTATTCTTTTTCAGCAAATAATAAAGACAATTATCAAAGTAATTAAAATTGAAGAATAATATCTCATCATATCCAAGCTTTTCAATATCGCTGCAATTAAGCGGAAATTTATTATTATAAAAGACAATGTCCGCAACTCTTCTCAGCTTTTTTGAAAATGAATCCAGCCTCATTGCATCTACCGACTTTGCAGTATATACATTATCAAAGATACCGCTTTCTCTGACCTTTTCGGCAGCTTTTTCATACCCTGCCGAATGATCGGATATAACAATATCCGCATCTGCTTCCGGAAAAAGCTTATTTTTTATTTGTATCGCCGTTATAAGCTGATAATATGTAAATACGGAATAAATTTGTTTCATATAAAGATCACACTTTCATTTTTCCGGCATATCTTATATTTCTATTTGATGACAGTATAGTATAAATGAGTCTAAGGCATATGAGCAGAACTACTATAACATATAAATTTGCCATTGTCTGTGATACATTCAAAGTTGCATATGCATAATAAAGAAGGAACAAATACAGTATGCTTTCAGGGGAAAACTTTTTATTTTCACAGAGTTTATCGTGTATATTTATATTATATGCCTTTTCAACATTGGCAAAAATGTATCCCTTCAGCAATGATACTAAGATCACACCTGGCATTCTGAAATTAACATATGCTTCAAATGAGTTTCCGCCTCTAAATCCAAAATGATTGGACCATACACCATTGAACATTTTTATTGTACTGAATCTTCCCCATGACCATTCTGTTCTGAATTCGGACAAAGAGGACGGGATAAAAGAAAGAATACCGGCAAGATATGTTTTTCCACCGATAACCGTATTATTCATAAATGTATCATATCCCCAGAACAAATAGCTGCCATCTCGTATATCACTGAATGTATTTCCGTACAATAATGACGAAAGCATACTGTAATTTGATAATGTACCTGTTCTGTATGTACCTATAAACAGAGCAAATACTATAAGTACCACAAAAACGACTGCAAGCTTTAATATCATAGAAAGACTGATCCTTTTATATCTTTTATACATAAGCATAAGCAAAAAAGGATAGACAATGCTGAGAAAAAAGGTTCCTCGGTTTCCTGTTGAGATCGATAAAAATGCACCTATGCAAAACCACATCAGTCCCTTGTTTGTATTTATCCAGTTAAGTCCGAAATACATAGCCAATGCGCTTATGACTATGCCTAAGCTTTGATAAATAAATGAAATTGCTCCTGAGTTATAAAAAAAAGTTCGTCCACCATTAAAAAGAGGTAATCCTCCATTATATTTAAATACAATATATAGCCAGCTTAATGCACTAAACACAAAAATCATACATACTGCCTGATATTTGCAGCTTTTCTGTACTTTAAGGCATAAGCCTTCACCCATATATGAAGCTTTATTCCGGTTTTCATAATATATTTCAGCAAGCAAAAAAATAACTGTACCAATAAAATTTATGCTTATAGACTTATAAAGATAGGGATAAAATGGCTCTGCATTAACATAATCCAACTTATACCACGCCTGATTACTGAACTGGAATGGCGTAATAATGATATAAGTGAACAGCATCACATAAATATATATATTAAATATTGTAAAAGGACGTCCCTGCTTAAATTTGTGTACAACATATACAGCTGCCACAATTATAAGCAGAAAATACATTATACCTGCAAATACAGGCGATTGGTACAGTGTATCCATCATTTCAATATCTCCATAAACTTTTCAGCGCTTTTCTGCCAGCTGAACTTATCTAAAATTTTCTGCGGATCAGACACCTTTTCGGAAATAAGCTGTTCAAAATCAACGTCAGCATTATTTGGATCAACATAATAAACCGAATCTTCAAATATTTCTCTCATACAGCTTGCATCTGATACAACTGCTTTTGCACCCACGCTCATAGCTTCAAGGGGCGGTATTCCGAAGCCCTCATAAAATGTTGGGAACAAAAATGCCTTACAGTCACGCATAAGTGTCTTTGCCTCTTCATCGCTTACATATCCAAGAAATTTCAGATTTTTTGGTACTTCAAAATCAAAATTATCACCAAACACCTTGCTGTTCACAGCACCGCTTACCGCAAATACCGCATTGGGATTTCTTTTTGCAGCCTCTGCTATCCACCCAAAGTTTTTATTCGGTGCCATACTGCTCATCGCAAAGTAATATCCGCCTTTTTCAAGTCTATATTTTTTCAAGCTGTCTTCATCAAACGGGGTATTGCTAAAATGCTGCCAGCCATTATATGTGACCAATACTTTTGATGGATCGACATGGTAATATTTTATGATCTCATTTTTGCTGAATTCGGAAACCGTTATGATTTTCTTCATCCGCTTTATTGTCAAAGTCATGACAAAGCGATACCAGAGCGAGAATTTTCTGCTGAAAAAATGGGGATTTACTTTAAAGCTTATATCATGTATAACCGCAATATCGGGGGAAAGGATCGGTACCATATTGCAAAGGCTGACACATATTGCCTTTTTCTTTTTTACATACAGCGGCAGGCTTATCTGCTCCCACAGATTTCCGTGAAGTTTTCCTATACATTCAACCTGTATATTCTGATAATTCGGTATATTTTCTGCATTTGGATCAACTGCCAGAATAACTTTTATGTCATCATTTTCAGGAAGCAGCTTATCTATCTCGCAAAGCATTTCTCGAGCATAACGCTGAACTCCGGTAACTCTCTGAGACATAAACTTTCCATTTACAATAACTAACCTCATGTTTTTATTTTTCCTCACAAGCGATCTTTTTTTCAAAGCGTCCGGCTCTCGCAAGCAGAGGCTTTTCAACAAATCTTGTTACAATATACGCAAGAAGAAGTGCAAGAACAAACTTAACAACACAGCCCAAAGCTGTCATTAAATAAGATTGACCGAAATCAACATATCTGCATACGACCTTGTACAGAATATCCGCTCCAAGAAAAAACGTAAAACCCATACTTCCAAGCATATCTGCAAGAGCAAAGCTTGCATTAAGCTTTTCAAAACCGAAAAACAGCAAAAATCCCAAATTGTATGCAACAATATAAGAAGCGATCATATCCGGATAAGATAATATTACCGATGAGACCAAGCCAATTTCAAATATGCCAAAACATACAATTACAGTTTTTCTGCTGTTGCTGTAATTATATGTCATTCCGAGAAATGACACAGAAATAAGCAGGAAAAAAGCTGTCGGCAGCGGAAGCCCTGTCATATGTCTGAAAAAACCTGTTGCAAAAGCAGCTAAAGCAAGCAGCACTGTTATCAATATCATAACAGCCTCAAAGGACATATTGAAAAACTTTTTATCAAATAAAAAGCTGCCGGCAATTGCAATAAATATAAAAAAGCATACCTGCATCGGCATCATCCAACTTCCGCCCAGTATAGGTTCCTGACCCATAAATTCTTCAAATAAAGTCAGATTTGCCGCAAACCGCTTAAAAGATATACCGCCGCTGCTTACCGCATATGCCAAAACAAGCAGCAGCCAATACACAGGATACATTCTCATAAACCTGTTGAAAAGGTATTGTTTTCCCGAACGCTTGCGCCTTGATGAAACCGACAGATAACCTGTCATAAGAAAAAATACAACTACCGCCACCCTGCCGATTATAAAAAGAATATCAAATGGCAAAACCAACGGCAGGTGACTGAAAAACACCATAAAGACAGCAGTACCTCTGAGTGTACTCATCCATTCGATATTTGACTGATTTTTCTCCATACTGAATACCTCTATAAAGAACCGAGCAGCTCGGTAATATTCTTTCTGAAAATATCGAATGTGAAGTTCTCCTCAATACGAAGCTTGGCGTTTCTGCCGTATTCTTCACGAAGTTCCTTGTTATCGGCAAGCTTTTTCAATGCATCTGCATATGCCTTAACATCACCGTTTGGACATTCGATGCCTGTAACACCGTCAATATTTACACAGTTCACACCCGAACCCTTTATTGTGAATGTTACGGCAGGCTTTTCAAAATACATTCCTTCTGCCAATGCAAGTCCGAACGCTTCATTTCTTGTTATTGACGGAAAGCAAAAAATATCACTGGCTGTAAGATATTCACGCATTTTGGAATCTGATATTTTGCCGACAAATTCAATTTTACTGTCACCCTCAGCCTGCTGTTTAAGCTCATCTGTCAGCGGACCGCAGCCTGCAATTATAAAGCGAAATCTGTCATCAAGCAGCTTTGAAGCCTGTATAAGATAAGTAAGACCTTTATACGGAACGTGCCTGCCGATAAAAAAGCCTACTATCTTATCACCGTATTTTTCACGGAGCTTTTCTGCCGCTGCAAGTTCTTCCTGTGATACAGTTATCCTGTTTTGACTTATCATATACGGAAGGATATATTTCTTTTCACCGAAATACTTTGTATATGCGGATTCATTTATATGATTTGTTGTCGCACCGACGATCTTATCAGCACGTTTTATCAGAGCAAGGGTTTGTGGGTGAAAAAGCTTTCCAAGTATTTTCTGCTTTGTAATATCAAGGTGCCAGTACACGACAAGCTTGAACGGACGTCTTTTATAGCTAAGCAAAAACTGTGCAAGAAACGGATTTGGATAATGAAATATGACTATATCAGGCTCATAGCTGTTCATAATTTTTCTGAGTTCAGATATATATTTTGGTGAAATAAGCTGAGATGCCACCTTGGCAATACTTCCGCATCGTATTACCTCTACACCGTCAACAGTATCATATACGGTTTCATTACGCTTGCAGACCATTCCCTCAGCTTCGGCATTTTCGTTAAGACATATGACCTTCATTTCATACGGCTCATCTTTAAGCGCATCGGAAATATCCCTTGCCACCTGTTCGATACCGCCTATTCTCGGAAAATAACTGCATACAACCTGTAAGATCTTTTTCATCTATATAAACCTTCCAATTTTAAAAGCTATAAAAAATTTCCTTAACCGTGTCAAAAATATCATATTCCGTCTTCCAGCCAAGCTGTCTGCGTATAAGGCTGTTATCGCAGCAGATGAACGGATTGTCGGCAGGTCTGAAAAGCTCGCTGTCTGTCTGTATTTCAACAGGCTGTTCGGAAAGTGAAATGATATGATCCAGCATATCACGGAGAAACACCGCTTTTCCGCTGCCAATGTTATAGACCTGCTCACAATTGTCGCTTTCGATAACTGTTCTGTACGCACGGACAATATCCCTTACATCAGTAAAGTCACGCCTTACATCAAGATTTCCAACCCTTATGATGCCGCTTCTGCCGCTTTTGGAAATTTCCGCAGCCTGTCTGCACCAGCTTGGTATAACAAAGCTTGCAGGCTGTCCCACTCCCGTATGATTAAAGGCTCTCACACGGTATATCTTCATTCCGAAACGCTTTATGTATATTTCAGAGAACTGCTCCTGCATCATTTTGGATATGCCGTACGGGTTATTTGCATTAAGAGGTGAAGCTTCATTCAACGGCTTGTCCGAGATCTCATATTCCTCGCTTGAACCGATAAGCAGTATTTTTGGAAAAGTTTCGCATTTTTTCGCTGCTTCAAGGATATTAAGAGTACCCCCGACATTTACCGCAACTGTTTTCTGCGGTATTTTCCACGAAAGCCCCACGCTGCTGACCGCCGCAAGATTTACTATATGCGTCGGCTTTGTTTCCGCAATAAGCTCACTGACCCTTTCACTGTCCAACAGGTCACATTCATAAAAATCCACATATTCGGGCAGCATCTCTCCACGGAACAAGTCGCTTCCGCAAACTTCATATCCGTTTGTATAAAATTCATCGGCAAGATACCTGCCCACAAAGCCTGATATACCGAATATCAGCACCGATCTTTTCATATTCATTTTGCTGCCGCTTCTTTTTTGGCAAGCTGAAGATCATGCTCAGCCATAATTGCACAAAGCTGTTCATAGCTTGTTTTCTGCGGATCCCAGCCGAGAACTGTCTTTGCCTTTGTAGGATCGCCCCAAAGGTTTACAACGTCTGTCGGTCTGAACCACTTTGGATTTACGCAAACAAGCATTTTGCCTGTCTTTTTGTCATAGCCCTTTTCATCAATGCCTTTTCCTTGCCATTCAAGCTCTATACCGTCATTTGCAAATGCAAGCTCGGTAAATTCTCTTACAGTATGCTGAACACCTGTGGCAATGACAAAATCATCAGGCTTATCCTGTTGGAGAATGAGCCACATACATTCAACATAATCCTTTGCATAACCCCAGTCACGAAGTGAATCAAGGTTTCCAAGCTCAAGGTGATCCTGAAGTCCGCACGCTATTCTTCCTGCAGCAAGAGTTATCTTTCTTGTTACGAAATTATCCCCTCTGCGCTCGGATTCGTGATTGAAAAGAATACCGTTGCAGGCAAACATACCATATGCTTCACGATACTGCTTCA
>ENA-OPCY01000965-OPCY01000965.1-human-gut-metagenome-genome-assembly--contig:-NODE-965-length-18469-cov-2.714022_pt1 | contig 18469 bp, 11 predicted proteins | sample MGYA00241568_ERZ501487 | MGnify/ENA primary metagenome ERZ501487 (study PRJEB25962, sample SAMEA2042574) | human gut metagenome | biome: human gut; feature: human-associated habitat; material: faeces... | reverse complement strand
TTAAAACATAAAATGTCGAAATTTACAACAAAAAGTATTAAAATAGTCTAACTTTTTATCGCAAATTTCGACATTGTGAAATATCATTATTTTTATTATTTCAAGTTTCTTAGTGCTTCAATTCTATCTTCTGTACTTGGATGAGTAGACCATAAACTGCTAGATTTTCGTTTTCCTTCTTTAGTATTTTTTCTAAAAGGATTGACGATATACATATTTGCAGTTGCGCTATTAGCTGTTTCTAATTGATTAGGATCATTTTCTAATTTTTGTAAAGCTGAAATTAATCCATCTGGATTACGTGTAAATTCAACAGCTGTACTATCTGCTAAGAATTCTCTTTTTCTTGATAATGCAAGTTGCATTAAAGAACCAAAAATAGGAGAAAGAATTAAGCATATAAAACCGATAAGCATTAGAAAACCATTAGCATTATTATCTTTGTCACGATCATTATCAAATCCGCCCCAAAATATCATTCTTGATACCATATCAGAAAGCATTACAATAAAACCAACCATAACAGAAACTACACAACTTAATCTAATATCATAATTTTTAATATGACTCAGTTCATGTGCTATAACACCTTCTAATTCGTAATAATCTAATTTTTCTAAAAGACCTGTTGTAACACAAATTACAGCATTTTGTGGATTCCTACCAGTAGCAAAAGCATTTGGTTGAGCATCTTCTACAACATATAATCTGGGTTTACAAGGTAAACCAGAAGTAACCATTAAAGCATCTAAAATATTTACCAATTTTTGATCTTCTTCTTTTGTCGCAGGTCTAGCTTTACAAGAAACTAACACAATTTTATCGCTATAATAATATGAACCCCAAGCAGATGCAATAGAAAAAATTAAAGCAATAACAATTGAAATACTTCCAAGATCTAAAGCATTACAAATATAATATATAATTAAAGTAATTATTAATATAAAAATTCCAATAATTACGCCAGATTCTATTTTATTTTTCTTTGTAATTTCAAACATATAATCAGTCCTTTTTATGTAGTTTTATATAAAAAATTGAGGTTGAAACCTCAACCCCTTATATTATAGAAAAGTTCTTATTTACTAAAATCAACTTTTACATTTTTTCTAGCTTCATCACTTTCAGCTTTAAATAAATCGCGTGGAGTGAAATTAAACATTCCAGCAATTATATTAGATGGAAAAACTTGTAACTTAGTGTTATACATTGTTACAGAGTCATTATAAAATTGTCTTGCAAAAGAAATTTTATTTTCAGTGTTTCTTAATTCTTCAGATAATTCAGAAAAATTTTGATTAGCTTTTAATTCTGGGTAAGACTCAGAAACAGCCATAATAGTTTTTAAAGTAGTAGATAATTCATCATCTAATTTTGCTTTGTCAGAAACACTTTCAGCATTAGCCCAAGAAGTTCTAAGAGCTGCAATTTTTTCAAAAGTTTCTTTTTCATGTGACATATAACCTTTTACAGTTTCTACAAAATTAGGAATTAAATCAAATCTTCTTTGAAGTTGAACATCAATTTGACTCCAAGCATTATCAACTTTTATTCTAGATTGAACTAATCCATTATACATTCCAATAATTGTAGCAATAATAATTACTAATATAGCTAAAATAATAAAACCTACCATATTTAAAACCTCCTAATATCTATATTTATGAAAATATAATAACATATTATACTAATTTATACAATACTAAAAAAAATATAAAAACAGCAAATAATTTCCAAAAATACCGCATATAATATAATATGGGAATTTATACAAATTTATTAGGATAAAAAGAAAGCCACGAAAGATAGTACAGAGTAGGCAAACAGGTAAATTTGACAAAAAAAAGAAAAAATAGTATAATAAGCTTGTTGCCAAAAGGAGGTAATTATGAAGAAAGAAGAAAAAGCTTCAATATCTATTATGAAAATTATTTGTGTAGCTGTTATTCTATTATTATTATCAGGAATAGGAGTTATGGCTGTAAATAATGATTTAAAGGATGTAAAAATCGTTCTTCAAAATGGATATGAAATGTCAGCTTTAACAGGTAAAGCCACAGTTTCAGAAGTCTTAGCAGAAAACAATATTGTTTTAGACGAAAATCAAAAAACAATACCAGATTTAAATGAAGAAATTCAAGCTGGTCAAAGTATTCAAATAACAGATAAATCATATAATGAAGTACAAATTTCTAAAATATCAGAAGAAGGAGTATCAACTTCATTAGACCAATTATTAGAAAATTATGCACCAATTACTGAAAAAATAGTAGTTGAACAAGTTGCAATACCATATGAAACTGTTACAAAAAATACAACAGGTTCAGAAGAAAATACAACAAACAAAGTATTACAAGAAGGAAAAGATGGCTTAAAAGAAATAACATATAAAATAAAATATCAAAATGACAACGAAATTGAAAAAACTGTAATTTCTGAAAAAGTAGTTACAGAGCCAGTAAATAAAATTGTACAAGTAACACAAAAAGTTACAAGTAGAGCATCAACAACAGCTAGAACATCAGCTACTGTTGATACTGCAAGCAAAGTATCTTATAGTGGTGGAAAATGGAGTTATTCAACTTCAGAATTCGACTTATTATGTGCTATTACAGCACAAGAATGTGGTTCAAGTTATGTTGGAGCATTAGCTGTTATAACAACAGCATGTAATAGAGCAGAAAGTTCTAGATGGGCTAGCAAAGGATCAGACCCATTAAGCCAATATAAAGCTAAAGGACAATTCTGTTATACAATAGATAGCCATTGGAAAAACAAATTAGGTGGAAATTACTCATCAGCAGTAAGCCAAGCAGTTACAGATGCATTAAATGGAAAAAGAAATCACAATTATTTATCATTTAGAGCAGCAAACTCAGGTGTTGCAGGACAAAAAATTGGTGGAAACGTATATTTCTAAACATTTGAATACAAAAATTAATAAAGAAAAATATAAACAGGTCAAGCAAAAAGTTTGACCTGTTTTGTTGCTATAAGGCACAAAATATAGTAAAATAATACTGCAATATAAAATGTAAACAATTTGAATTAGGAATAAAAATACTAAAAATAAAAATGAAAGAATAAACGAGGTACAAAAATAATGAAATTAGTATCATGGAATGTAAATGGAATTCGTGCATGTATGACAAAAGGCTTTGAAAAATTTTTTAAACAAATTAATGCAGATATATTTTGTATACAAGAAACAAAATGCCAACCAGAACAAGTTGAATTAAAGTTTGAAGGATATAAAAGTTATTGGAATAGTGCAGAGAAAAAAGGCTATTCAGGAACAGCAATTTTTACAAAAACTCAACCAATCTCAGTAAAATATGGAATAGGAATAGAAGAACATGACAAAGAAGGAAGAGTAATAACACTAGAATTTGAAAAATTTTATATGGTAACTATATACACACCAAATTCTAAAAGAGAATTAGAAAGATTAGAATATAGACAAGTTTGGGAAGATGAAATTAGAAAATATCTATTAAAATTAAATGAGACAAAACCTGTTATAATGTGTGGTGATTTAAATGTAGCACATAAAGAAATAGATTTAAAAAATCCCAAAACAAACACTAGAAATGCAGGATTTACAATAGAGGAAAGAACAAAAATGACAGAACTATTAGAAGCAGGATTTACAGATACATTTAGGTATTTATATCCAGATAAAAAAGATGCATATAGTTGGTGGTCATATATGAGAAAATCAAGAGAGAAAAATGTAGGTTGGAGAATAGACTATTTTATAGTATCAAAATCAATAGAAGATAAAATAAAAGAAGCAACAATATATTCAGAAATATTGGGAAGCGATCATTGCCCAGTAGGATTAGAAATAAAAATATAAAAATAAACTAAGAAAGGAAGAAGTAAAAAATGGATGAATTAAGAAATCATGGAAAAAAATGGTTTTATTGGTTTTTATTAGGTTTAGCTTTAATTTTAATTTATAAAGCATTAGACAATTTTACATATGTGTCAGAAGCAATAGGACAATTTTTTAATATTTTAGCACCATTTTTAGTTGGAGTGCTAATTGCATATTTATTCTATATGCCATGCAAAAAAATAGAAAATACATATACAAAATCAAAAAATAAATTTATAAGAAAAAAAGCGAGAACATTGAGTATAATGACAGTATACTTAATAACAGTGTTAATCTTAGTAATTCTTATAAATGTTATCTTACCTGTTGTATGGGAAAGTGTTGTAGATTTAATAAATAACGCCCAAACTTATTATACAATTGCAATAGACAGATATAACAAATTACCAGAAGATTCAGTATTAAAAAATGAAATGATTAATGAAGTAATCGCAAATGTGCAACATATAGATATAAAACAATATTTTCAATTTGACAAAATTATGGAATACATATTAAAAGTTATAGGGGCAGTAACAGGAATTGCAGACATATTTGTAGCAGTAATTGTATCTATATATGTTTTATCAGAAAGAACACGAATATTAAGATTTTTCAAAAGATTAACAGAAGCAATATTTAAAGAAAATACATATAAAAATATTGACAAATATTATAATCACTCAAATGAAATTTTCTTTAATTTTGTAGCAAGCCAATTTATTGATGGAATAGTAGTTGGAGTATTGGTAACAATTGCAATGACTATAATGGGAATAAAATATGCACCATTACTTGGATTTCTTATAGGATTATTCAATATAATACCATATATAGGAGCTATTATAGCAGTAGTAATTTCAGCACTTATAACATTAATAACAGGGGGAACTAGCCAAGCAATATGGATGTTAATTGTTGTTATAATATTGCAACAAATAGATGCAAATATAATAAATCCAAAAATTGTTGGACAATCACTAAAAGTAAGTCCATTATTAGTTCTTTTTTCAGTAACAATTGGTGGAGCCTACTTTGGAATATTAGGAATGTTTTTAGCTGTACCGGTTGCAGCAATAATTAAAATAATTGCAGAAGATTATGTGAATTATAAGTTAGCGGAAAAGAAAGCATAAAAACACAAGAAAACTTACGGAAAAGCCTTGACTCAAGGCTTTTTTTTTGATAAAATGGTAAAAGATATTTTATATAAAATAGGATAATTGTGACCTAGTTTATAAATTTTTAAATCTATTTTAGTTTTAAAATAAAAGAAGAGGAATCAAAGTCAAGGAGCCCTAAGAGTATAGAAATGTATGAGCAGACAGTTCTAAAAAATTAGACAAGCAAATTGAATCTTGAGAAGGACTTCTTTTAGGAAAAATAAATTTTAAATCTGCTTAAAAATTTTTATGAGGTGATTTTTTTGAAAGTAAAAGAAGTTAAATACGAGAAAGCTTCTCGTAAAGATTTCGCAAAAGTTGGCGACTTTATTGAAATGCCAAACCTTATCAAAGTCCAAAAAGATTCATATGACAATTTCATACACAAAGGATTAGGAGAAGTATTAGAAGATATTTCACCAATTGAAGACTATTCTGGAAATTTAGTTCTTGAATTTTTCGATTACTACATGGAAGACAAAACAAAATATTCTATAGAAGAAGCAAAAGAAAGAGATGCAACATATTCAGCACGATTACATGTAAAAGTACGTTTAATCAATCGTGAAACAGGAGAAATTAAAGAACAAGAAATCTATTTAGGTGATTTCCCATTAATGACAGATAGCGGAACATTTATTATAAATGGAGCTGAAAGAGTTGTAGTAAGCCAATTGGTACGTTCACCAGGATGTTACTATGGAGAAGAATTTGATACAAAAACAGGAAAAAGAACATATAACTCTACAGTAATGCCATTAAGAGGTGCTTGGCTAGAATATGAAACAGATGGAAATGATGTGTTCTGGGTTCGTGTTGATAGAACAAGAAAAGTACCTGTAACAACTTTATTAAGAGCAATAGGATTAACAACAGATAGCCAAATTATGGACTTGTTTGGTGAAGAAGAATTATTAACAACAACAATTAATAAAGACACAATAAAAGATCAAGATGAAGCATTAATAGAAATATACAAAAAATTAAGACCAGGAGAATTACCAACAGTTGATGCAGCTAAAAACTTATTTAATGGATTATTCTATGATAATAGAAGATATGATTTAGCAAAAGTTGGTAGATACAAATTCAACCAAAAATTATCATTAGCTACAAGAATAACAGGAAAAATATCAGCAAATGATATAGTGGACAGTGAAACAGGAGAAGTATTTGTTCAAGCTGGTGAAAAAATAACAGCAGAAGTAGCAAAAGATATCCAAAACTCTGGAATTAATATTGTAGATATAATGGTTGGAGAAAGAAAAGTAAGAATCATAGGTAATGGAACAGTTGATATTCATGCTGTATTACCAACAATGGATTTAAGCAGTTTAAATATTAAAGAATTAGTAAATTACAATGTATTAAAAAATATAGTTGATAATACAGAAGAAAAAGATTTACTAAAAGCTTTAGAAGAAAGAATTGAAGAATTAATTCCAAAACATATTACAACAGAAGATATGATTGCATCTATAAGCTGGTTATTAAACTTATCACATGGATTAGGAAAAGCAGATGATATAGATCACTTAGCAAATCGTAGAATTCGTTGTGTAGGTGAATTATTACAAAATCAATTTAGAATTGGTTTAACAAGACTTGAAAGAGTAGTTCGTGAAAGAATGACAATACAAGATTTAGATGTTGTAACACCACAAACATTAATAAACACAAAACCAATAACATCTGCAATTCGTGAATTCTTTGGAAGTTCACAATTATCACAATTCATGGACCAAACAAACCCACTTTCTGAATTAACACATAAAAGAAGAATTTCTGCATTAGGACCTGGTGGTCTAACAAGAGAAAGAGCTGGATTCGAAGTACGTGACGTTCACTATACACACTATGGTAGATTATGTCCAATTGAATCTCCAGAAGGACCAAACATTGGACTTATATCAGCACTTTCATGTTTCTCACAAATAAACGAATATGGATTTATAGAAACACCATATAGAAAAATTGACCCAGAAACACATAAATTAACAGATGAAGTTGAATATATGAGTGCTGATGTAGAAGATAATTACATTATAGCTCAAGCATCAGAACCTGTTGATAAAGATGGAAGATTTACAAATAAAAGAGTAAGAGTAAGATTTAGAAATGAAGTTATAGAAGTTGATAGAGATAGAGTACAATATGTAGATGTTTCACCAAAACAATTAGTTTCTGTAGCTGCAGCAATGATACCATTCTTAGAGCATGACGACGCAAAAAGAGCATTAATGGGTGCCAACATGCAACGTCAAGCTGTACCACTTATGATAACAGAAAGCCCAATAGTAGGAACAGGTATGGAATATAGAGCTGCCAAAGACTCTGGAATATTAATACTTGCAGAAGATGATGGTGTTATAGAAAAAGTAACAGGTGAAGCAATCACTGTAAAATATAACAATGGTAAAACAGTTGTACATAAATTACGTAAGTTCAAAAGAACAAATGGTGGAACATGTATTAACCAAAAACCAATAGTTAAAAAAGGCGAAATAGTTAAAAAAGGTGATGCTATTGCTGATGGGCCATCAACAAAAAATGGAGAGATGGCATTAGGTAAAAATGTATTAATAGCTTTCTCAACATGGGAAGGATATAACTACGAGGATGCTATTTTAATAAATGAAAAACTTGTAAAAGAAGATGTATTTACATCAATACATATTGAAGAATATGATTGTGAATGCCGTGATACAAAATTAGGTGCAGAAGAAATAACAAGAGATATTCCAAACATTGGTGATGACCAATTAAAAGACCTAGATGAAAACGGAATTATAAGAATTGGTGCAGAAGTAAGACCAGGAGATATCTTAGTTGGTAAAGTTACTCCAAAAGGAGAAACAGAACTAACAGCTGAAGAAAGATTATTAAGAGCTATCTTTGGTGAAAAAGCTAGAGAAGTAAGAGATACATCATTAAGAGTACCACATGGAGAAGCTGGAACAATAGTAGATGTAAAAATATTTACTAGAGAAAATTCAGATGAATTAGGACCTGGAGTAAATCAAATAATTAGATGTTATATAGCAACAAAAAGAAAAATTTCAGTTGGTGATAAAATGGCTGGACGTCATGGTAACAAAGGTGTTATTTCAAGAGTATTACCAGAAGAAGATATGCCATTTATGCCAGATGGAACACCAATAGACATCTTATTAAACCCACTTGGAGTTCCTTCTCGTATGAACTTAGGTCAAGTGCTAGAAGTTCACTTAGGTGGAGCTGCTAAAGCATTAGGATGGAAAGTATCTACACCAGTATTTGATGGTGCAACAGAAAAAGATGTAAGAGAATTACTAAAAGAAGCTGGAATGAATGAAGATGGTAAAACAACACTTTATGATGGTAGAACAGGAGATCCATTTGATAAGCCAATTACAGTTGGTGTTATGTACATGTTAAAACTTCACCACTTAGTTGATGATAAAATCCATGCTCGTTCAACAGGACCTTACTCATTAGTAACACAACAACCTTTAGGTGGTAAAGCACAATTTGGTGGACAACGTTTCGGAGAAATGGAAGTTTGGGCTCTAGAAGCATATGGAGCTGCATACACATTACAAGAAATGTTAACAGTTAAATCAGATGATGTTGTAGGACGTGTTAAAACATATGAAGCAATTGTTAAAGGTGAAAATATTCCTGAACCAGGAGTTCCAGAAAGCTTTAAAGTATTAGTAAAAGAACTTCAATCTTTAGGATTAGATGTACGCCTATATTCAGAAGATAACCAAGAATTAGAGTTAAAAGAAAACATTGATGAAGGAATAGAATATGATCCAGAAAAAGATAAAAAAATCTTAGCAGAAGAAAATGTTTTAGAAAAAAATGACTTAAAAGATGGTTATGGAGAAGAAAATGATGACAGCGAAGAAGATGAAGATAGTGATGAATTATTTTCAAGCTTAGACGACGAAGGTGAAGACATGTTATATGAAGATAACATGGAAAATTATGAAGATGATGAATAATAAAAATCTAATTAAATAAATTTTAAAAAGACAAGAGGCGACCAAATGGAATTGCAAGAGCGGGGGATAGTCCTCTTAGTCCTGTTTTAAAATTACCAAAACAATTCGTACGAAGGGAGAATAATAGTGGACGAATTAGATGTTTTTGATAAAATAAAAATCGGGGTTGCATCAGATGAAAAAATAAGAGAATGGTCAAAAGGTGAAGTAAAAAAACCAGAGACTATAAACTATAGAACATTAAAACCAGAAAAAGATGGTTTATTTTGTGAAAGAATATTTGGACCAACAAAAGACTGGGAATGTCATTGTGGTAAATATAAAAGAATCCGTTACAAAGGAATAGTTTGTGATAGATGTGGAGTTGAAGTAACAAAGTCAAAAGTTAGACGTGAAAGAATGGGACATATTGAGCTTGCTGCACCAGTTGCACATATTTGGTACTTTAAAGGTATACCAAGTAGAATAGCTTTAATGTTAGATGTATCACCAAGAAACTTAGAAAGAGTTATTTATTTTGCATCATATATAGTAACAGACAAAGGAACATCAGGACTAAATAAATGTCAAGTATTAAATGAAAAAGAATATCATGAAGCAATTGAAAAATATGGTAGAGGTTCTTTTAAAGCTAAAATGGGAGCTGAAGCAATAAGAGAATTGCTAGAAAATATTGATGTTGAGAAATTATCAGAAGAGATTAAAAAAGAACTAGAAAGTGCTAGTGAACAAAAAAGAGTAAAATTAGTAAAAAGACTAGATACTGTAGAAGCATTTAGACTTTCTGGAAACAAACCAGAATGGATGGTTATGAATGTTGTACCAGTTATACCACCAGAATTAAGACCAATGGTTCAATTAGATGGTGGAAGATTTGCAACATCAGACTTAAATGACTTATATAGAAGAGTAATAAACAGAAACAATCGTTTAAAAAGACTATTAGAATTAGGTGCTCCTGAAATAATAGTAAGAAACGAAAAAAGAATGTTACAAGAGTCAGTTGATGCTTTAATTGATAATGGTAGAAGAGGAAGACCTGTAACAGGAGCTGGAAACAGACCATTAAAATCATTATCAGATATGTTAAAAGGAAAACAAGGACGTTTCCGTCAAAACTTACTTGGAAAACGTGTTGACTATTCTGGACGTTCAGTTATCGTTGTAGGACCTGAATTAAAAATATATCAATGTGGACTTCCAAAGGAAATGGCAGTTGAATTATTTAAACCATTTGTTATGAAAGAATTAGTAGGTCGTGGAATAGCACAAAATATCAAAAATGCAAAAAGAATGGTAGAAAGATTAAGACCAGAAGTATGGGAAATATTAGAAGATGTTATTAAAGATCATCCTGTAATGTTAAACCGTGCCCCTACACTACATAGACTTGGTATTCAAAGTTTTGAACCAGTATTAGTAGAAGGTAGAGCAATAAAACTTCACCCATTAGTTTGTGAAGCATTTAATGCTGACTTCGATGGTGACCAAATGGCTGTACATTTACCATTATCACCAGAAGCACAAGCAGAATCAAGATATTTAATGTTAGCAACAAACAACTTATTAAAACCACAAGATGGTAAACCAGTTGCAACACCTAGACTAGACATGATTTTAGGTTCATACTATTTAACAATGGTATTAGATGGTGAAAAAGGTGAAAATAAATATTTTAAAGATCCAGATGAAGCTATAATGGCTTATGAAAACCATGATGTAGATATACATGCTAAAATCTATGTAAGAATTACTAAAGAAGTAAATGGTGAAATAAAATCTAAAAAAATTGAGACAAGTGTTGGTAGAATTATATTTAACCAAGGAATACCTCAAGATTTAGGATTTATAGATAGAAAAGAAGATCCGTTCCAATATGAAATAAGTTTCCCTGTAGTTAAAAAGACAATGGGGCAAATTATTGAAAGAGTTATAAGAAATCATGGATTAACAGAATCTGCAGAAGTAATAGATTATATAAAAGCTTTAGGATTTAAATATGCAACAGTTGCTGGTATTACATATTCTATGGATGACGTAAAAGTGCCACCAGCTAAAAAAGAATTACTAGAAGAAGCAGATGCTAAAATCGAAAATATAAGAAAACAATATGCTCGTGGTTTAATAACAAATGACGAGAGATATAATGCAGTAATTAGTGTTTGGGAAGACACTACTAAAAAAGTAAGTAATGCCATGGAAGATAACTTTGATGACTTAAACCCAGTTTATATGATGGTTAAATCTGGTGCCCGTGGTAATATGAACCAATTACGTCAAATTGCAGGTATCCGTGGACTTATGGCTAGTACAACAGGTAAGGCAGTTGAAATTCCAATCAAATCATCATTTGCAGAAGGATTAGATGCTTTGGAATACTTTATTTCAGCCCATGGAGCTAGAAAAGGACTTTCAGATACAGCCTTAAGAACAGCCGATTCAGGATACTTAACAAGAAGATTAGTTGATGTATCACAAGATATAATCGTAAAAGAACACGATTGTGGAACAGATGAAGGATATGTAGTATATGACATAAAAGATGGAAACCAAATAATTGAAAAAATGCAAGAAAGATTAATTGGTAGATATCCAGTAAATAATGTATACAATCCAACAACTAAAGAATTAATTGTTGACACAGATACAATGATTAATGAAAAATTGGCAGATGAAATCGTTGAAGCAGGAATAGAAAAATTAGAAGTACGTTCTGTACTTGGATGTCATTCAAAACATGGAGTATGTCAAAAATGTTATGGTATGGGATTAGCAAGAAGAAACTTAGTATCAATAGGAGAATCAGTAGGTATAGTTGCTGCACAATCAATTGGTGAGCCTGGTACACAGCTTACAATGAGAACTATCCACTCTGGTGGTGTTGCAGGTGTAGCAGATATTACACAAGGTCTTCCTAGAGTTGAAGAGTTATTTGAAGCTAGAAAACCAAAGGGATTAGCAATAATCACAGAAATAGCTGGTAAAGTTAAAATAAAAGAAACAAAGAAAAAGAAAGAAGTTATAGTAACTTCTAAAGATGACTCAAGAACATATACAATACCATTTGGATCAAAAATGAAAGTCAAAGATGGAGACATGGTAGAAATGGCTCAACCACTTATAGAAGGTTCTATAAACCCTGGAGAATTACTAGAAATAAAAGGACCAGAAGGAGTATTTGAATACTTGATTTCAGAAGTACAAAAAGTATATAGAAACCAAGGTGTTGATATCAATGACAAACACGTTGAAGTAATTGCAAGACAAATGCTTAAAAAGGTTAGAGTTGAAGACAATGCAGATACAGATATGTTCCCAGGAGCATTAATAGATATGTATGAATTTGCAGATAAGAACAAAAAAGCAATAGAAGAAGGTAAGAGACCTGCAACAGGTAAGAGAGTATTACTTGGAATTACAAAAGCATCTCTTGCTACAGATAGTTTCTTATCAGCAGCATCATTCCAAGAAACAACAAGAGTATTAACAGAAGCAGCTGTTAAAGGAAAAATAGATGACTTAGTAGGATTAAAAGAAAATGTTATTATTGGTAAATTAATCCCAGCTGGAACAGGAATGCAAAAATATCAAAATATTCATATAAACACAGAAAAAGAATTAGAAAAAGTTGCGAATATGGAAGAAGTAGCAAATCCAGTAGTAAATGCAACAGATGAAGTAACTTCAAATCATGATGAAATGGTAGCAACAGAAGAAGAACAAACAACATCTAATGATGAAGTAACAGAATAATTATAATTCTAGCTTAGAAAAAGAGTAGAAAGCTTGTAATAGTTTTCTGCTCTTTTTGCATATTTTTCTTCTTTAATCTTATAAATATAATTTCATTAAAAATTATATTTATAAGATTGAAGATAAATAATAAATAGTTGCAATTCAAAAGTATAAGCTTGAAGTTTGCTGGTTTCTTGACAAAAGCATAGTTTGCTAGTAAAATAGAATAGAATGAATAGAAGGAGTTTGTTATGCAAAATAATAATAGAAAAATGTTTGAAACACTAGTTTCAAGAACAAAAATATATCTAGCAATAATATTAGTATTAGTAATAATAGTAGGAATAGAAAATTCAAAACTAATAATACCTGCTATCGTATTATTCTTAATTGTTATGGGCTATACATATTATGCTAATAAAAAAAGAAAAAGTGAAATATCAGAAACTTTACAAGATTTAACATTAACAGTAGATACAGCGGCAAAAACAAGTTTAATTAATTCACCATTTCCACTAATAATATTAGAAACAGATGGAAATGTAATTTGGAGAAGCACTAAATTTGCAACAGAATTTGTAAATGTTGATATTAATACATATCTAACTGATTTTATAAATGGACTAAAAGAAAAAATAGAAAATGAAAAAGAAATAGAAAAAAATAAAGACATCATTCAAAACTTACAAATAGGAAATAAAAACTATCAAGTAATAGGAAGATATGTAAACTTTAGAAACAAACAAAAAGATAGAAAAAATAAGAAAGAGTATATGATCATATTATACTTTATAGACATAACAGAAAAGATAAAATTGCAAAAAGAGTATACAGATTCTAAGTCTTGTGTTGGTATAATCATGATAGATAATTATGAAGAAAATATTCAAAGATTAGAGTCAAGTGAAAAACCACAAGTAACAGCAGATATTGATAAAGAAATGTATGATTGGGCCAATAAAGTAAATGGAGTATTAATAAAATCAGATAGAGATAGATATGTATTACTTTTTGAACAACGCTATTTAAATGATGTAAAAGAAGATAAATTTAGTATATTAGATAAAATAAAAGATATTAATACTAAAGAAAAAGTTCAATTTACATTAAGTATAGCTTTATCAAATGAAGGAAAAACAGATAAAGAAAAATATAAATCAGCACAAGCGGCGATGGATGTAGTACTAGGACGTGGTGGAGACCAAGCAGCAATAAGGGAAAATGAGATTTATAAATTTTTTGGTGGAAGAGTAGAAGAAGTAGAAAAAAGAACAAAAGTAAAAGCAAGAGTTGTAGCACATGCATTAGAAAACTTGATAAAAGAATCAAGTAAAGTAATGGTAATGGGACACACAAATGCTGATATGGATAGTATCGGCTCATGTATGGGAATTTATAGATTAGCAAAAACTTTAAATACAAATGCATATATAGTTTGCAGTGGAAATCCACCTTCAATAGAAACATTTATGGGAGAAGTAAAAAAAGATCCTGAATATGAAGATGTTGTAATAAATAAAGAAGTAGCTTTAGAAAATATTGATGAAGACACCTTGTTAGTGATTGTAGATACACACAAAATCAATTATGTAGATAGTGTTGAACTTCTAGAAAAGGTACAAAAAAAGGTGGTAATAGATCATCATAGAAGAAGCACTAATTTTATAGAAAATGCAACATTAATGTTCCAAGAAGTATATGCATCATCTGCATCAGAGTTGGTTACTGAATTATTACAATATGCAGAGGCAAAAATTAACTTAAAAACAGTTGAAGCAGAAAGTTTATATGCAGGAATAATGATGGATACAAAGAATTTTACATTTAAAACAGGTGTAAGAACATTTGAAGCAGCTGCATATCTACGTAGATGTGGAGTAGATATAATTAGAGTTAAAAAATGGTTCCAAAGCGATTTTGCAAGTTTTAATACAATAGCAAATATAGTTAAAAAGGCGGAATTAGTGGGAAATGGAATAGCAATATCAACATATGATGAAGTTGGAAAAGATGCAAATCTAATATGTGCAAAAGCAGCAGATGAATTGCTTACAATAAGTGATATAACAGCTTCATTTGTATTAGGAAACAATGGAAATAAAATCTGTATAAGTGGACGTTCAATTGGAGATATCAATGTTCAATTAATATTAGAAAAATTAGGTGGCGGAGGTCACATAACATTGGCAGGAGCTCAATTAGAAGGAATGACAATGGAAGAATCTATACAAGAATTAAAAAATAGAATAAATGAATATTTTTCAGAAGTAGAAAACTAAAAAATGTAATATAATACAATAGTACCGTAAAGAAAGGCGTGATAATATGAAAGTTATATTAAAAGCAGATATAAAAGGAGTAGGAAAAAAGGACCAAGTAATTAATGCATCAGATGGATATGTTAGAAACTTTTTATTTCCTAAAAATTTAGCAATAGAAGCTAACAATGAAAATATGAGTAAATTAAAAGCACAAGAAAATTCAAAAGCATATAAAAAAGGACAAGAAAAAGAAGAAGCTAAAAAAATAGCAGAAAAATTAGCAGGAATTCAACTAAAAGTACTTGTAAAAGCAGGAGAAAATGGAAAAATATTTGGTGGAGTATCAGCTAGAGAAATAGCAGATTTATTAAAAGAAAACTACAAAATAGAAGTTGACAAAAAGAAAATAGATTTAAAAGATACAATAAAAACATTAGGATTACGCACTATAAATATAAAATTATATGAAGGTGTAGTTGGTGAATTAAAAGTAGATGTTATTAGTAAATAATTGTACTTTTAGAAGGGAATGAAAAAAATGGATTTAGGAAAAGTACCACCACATGATCTAGAAGCAGAACAAGCTATTATAGGTAGTATGTTAACAGATAGAGATGCTGTCATCTCTGCTGTTGAAGTTTTAAAAGATGATGATTTTTATAGAGAAGATAATAAAATAATATATGAAGCAATTTTAAATTTATATAGTAGATCAGAGCCAATAGATATAATTACAGTTAAATCTGAATTAGAAAGTATGGGGAAAATTGATCAGGTTGGTGGTTTGGAATACTTAGCAGAATTGCCAGAAAAAGTACCAACAACAGCTAATGCAATGAAATATATAAAAATTGTAGAAGAAAAATCAACATTAAGACAATTAATAAAAACTGCAAATGAAATAATAGAATTGGGATATAATCCAACAGAAGATGTTACAGATATTATGGAAGGTGCAGAAAAAAAGATTTTTAATGTAATGCAAGAAAAAAATCAAAAAAGTTATGAACCAATAAAAGATGTCTTAGTAGAATCATTTACAAAACTAGAAGAATTATACAATAGAAAGCAACATATAACAGGTGTACCTTCCGGATTTATAGAATTAGATTATACAACAGCTGGATTTCATGGTTCAGAACTAATACTTATTGCTGCAAGACCTGCTATGGGTAAAACAGCATTTGCATTAAATATTGCTACAAATGCAGCTGTAAGAGCAAATGTACCTGTTGCAGTATTTAGTTTAGAGATGTCAAAAGAGCAATTAGTAAACAGGGTTTTATGTAGTGAAGCAATGGTTGATAGTAATAAAGTAAGAACAGGTAAATTAGAAGAAAATGACTGGACAAAACTTGCTGGAGCTATTGGACCACTTTCAGAAGCGGAGATTTATATTGATGATACACCAGGAATAAATATTACTGAAATTAGAGCAAAGTGCAGAAAACTTAAATTAGAAAAAAATATAGGAATGGTTGTAATTGACTATTTACAATTAATCCAAGGAACTAATAAAAGAAATGGAAGCCGTGAACAAGAAATCTCAGAAATAAGTCGTTCTTTAAAAATATTGGCTAAAGAATTAGATGTACCAGTAATAGCATTATCACAATTATCAAGAGCTGCTGAACAAAGACCAGATCATAGACCAATGTTATCAGATTTGAGGGAATCAGGAGCAATAGAGCAAGATGCCGATATAGTTATGTTTTTATATAGAGATGACTATTATAACGAAGATAGTGAGAAAAAAGGTGTGGCAGAAGTTATAATTGCAAAACATAGAGGTGGTTCAACAAGAACGGTTGAGCTATTATGGTTAGGAAGCTATACAAAATTTGTAAATATAGAAAAAAGATTTGATTAAATATATTATAATTCAATAAATATTATTTTTAAAATACCTTGCTGTCGCAATCTACAAATAGAAAAACTAGTATGTAGATTGCTCCACTTCGCACTCGCACAGCTCGTTTAATCGCTTACGCGGTATTATAAAAATAATATTTATTGAATTTTATACTAATAAAATAATTATATGAAAATAGGTTTATAGGCAAATCCTTTATAAAAACCTAAATATATTATATAAGGAAAATCTATGATAGAAGAAGTATTAAAAACTATAGAACAATATAACTTAATAGAAGATGGGGACAAACTTGTACTAGCTGTTTCAGGTGGACCAGATTCAATTGCAATGTTAGATATATTGAATAAACTAAGAAAAAACTCTAATACTGAAGAAAAAAAAGTTAAGGAAAAGCATAATGGAAGAAATAGAAAAATTAATAAAATAGATTTTCAAATATGTGTGGCACATGTAAATCATATGATAAGAGAAGAAGCTAAAGAAGATGAAAAATATGTTAAAAATTATTGTGAAAAAAATGGCATTGAATTTTATTCTAAAAGTATAGATGTTCAAAAAATTGCTAATAATAAAAAAATAGGAACAGAAGAAGCAGGAAGAGTTGTTAGATATGAATTTTTTGATGAAATACTAGAAAAAACTAAATCTAATAAAATAGCAATAGCACATAATAAAAATGATAGAGCAGAAACAATAATAATGAACACTTTAAGAGGTAGCGGAATTTCAGGCTTGAAAGGTATTGAACCTAAAAGAGGAAAATATATACGACCATTAATAGAATGTGAAAGAACAGAAATTGAAAAATATTGTGAACAAAATAAGTTAGAACCAAGAATAGATAAAACTAATTTCGAAAACATATATACAAGAAACAAAATCAGGAATATCGTTATTCCGTATATAAAAGAGGAATTTAATCCTAATATTGTAAACACATTAGAAAGGTTGTCACAATTAATATGTGAAGAAGAAGAATATATAGAAAATCAAGTAGAAAAAATATATAATTCTATATTAATAGAAGAAAAAGAAGAACAAATAATTTTAGATATAAAAGAATTTAATAAACAAGAAAAAGTTATAAAATCAAGGATATTGTTATATACTATAACGAAGCTTTTTGGAAACAGCAAAAATATAGAAAAAGTACATATAGAAGATATAATTAAATTATGTGAAAATAATATAGGTAATAAATATTTAACTCCAAACAAGAAAATAAAAATTTTAGTAAAAAATCAAAAAATTTATTTTATAGACCAAAATTTGGTTTAACATGAGTATCCGTAATACTTAGAAAGACAAGGCTTTTTTGTAATAAAAAAGTAATACAAAAATCCTTGCAAAACAAAAGTAGATATGTTATAAAATTTTATAGTCAAATAGTAACGCGGTGACTTTAAATATTTTTGCTACAAAAATTTCTAAAAAATATATGAATTTTGGGCGGAATTATATAAAGTAAGCAGAAGGAGGAATTATTTTGAAAAACGGGATAAAAACATTAGCCATGTGGTTAATAATAGGAGTAATAGTAATAGTACTATTATCATCAATAATGG
>ENA-OPCY01000961-OPCY01000961.1-human-gut-metagenome-genome-assembly--contig:-NODE-961-length-18558-cov-2.462682_pt1 | contig 18558 bp, 15 predicted proteins | sample MGYA00241568_ERZ501487 | MGnify/ENA primary metagenome ERZ501487 (study PRJEB25962, sample SAMEA2042574) | human gut metagenome | biome: human gut; feature: human-associated habitat; material: faeces... | reverse complement strand
GAGAAAATCTAAAGGGTATCTATCGCCATAATGAAAGAAGAAATAAAAACTATTCTAATAAGAATATTGATAAAGAAAAATCCTATTTGAATTATTAATTAAAAGACACTCAATTTACTTATGAAAAAGAATTTGATAGAATACGAAAAGAATATAATTTAAAAGGTCAAATCAAAACAGTTAGTAATATTATTTGTGAATATATAATTACATCTGATAAAGCCTTCTTCGACACAATTGGAAAAGATGAAACTAAAAGATATTTTGAAACAGCTTACAAATTCGTTTGTGAATACAAGGATTTAGGCGAACAATATATTTTATCTGCAAAAGTGCATATGGATGAGGAAAATCCACATATGCACTTAGTTTTTATTCCAGTAGTTCATACTACAGATAAAAATAGAAATAATATTGATAAAATTGCTTGTAGTGAATTTTGGAAAGCTAAAGATAGTTATAGACAATTACAAAATGCTTTCCACTCTTATATAACTGCAAATGGATTTGATTTAGAAAGAGGAAATCCGAGTGAAAGAGTACATTTATCGGTTGAAGATTATAAGAAAATTACAAATTTTGAAAATACTAAAACAGTTCTTAAAGATATTAAACTAGAGTTGCCAGAAACACCTGATGTTAAGAGTTTTGGAAAGTTAGTACGAAATAGAGATGAGAAAATACAAGAGTTAATTATAGCACCAAGAGATAAAATGATAAAAAAACTACAAGAACAAAATTCTTTACTTTATTTGACACTACAAAGTCAAGTTAATACTGTAGAAAGAGCTTCAAAATATGAAAAAGAAAGAAAATCTATAATGTGTGAAAATAGAGAGTTAAAAGAAAAATACGAAAATATGGAAAATGACTATTCTATTAAACTTAAAGAAGAAATACAAAAAGTTAAAAATAAGTATGAAGATGAAATATACCATTTAGAAAAGGAAAATTGTTTTTTACGAAAAGTTATAAACACATTTCAGAAAACAGTTGATAAATTCATACATTGGGTATGTAACAAATTTTCGGTTTCTTCTGAAGAAGAATTTATTAGAGATTTTCAAATAGAAAATGATATTTATATTAATCCAGAAAATCAGATTAAATATGAAGAAACTCAAAATGAATATGACATAGAATTATAGTCATAGTATTTTTATATAACATTAATAAACGGAGAGAATAATTTAGTGTCCTCTCCGTACTTTTTATTATAATAATTAATATCCTAATTTTTCTAAAGTATAATTAACATTATTTTTATAGTTTTTTGAAACTTTTGCAAATATTAGAGTTGTATCAATTTTTGTAACTACCATATAATATTCGTTTGTTGTTAATGTATATTTTGAATATTTTTCAACTGATACATTTGTTTCAGCTGATGTTGAATCTTTTATACTTTCATATTTTCTTTTTATTCTGTTATAATTTTTGTCGGCAAGTTCGTTTGATGTACTATAGAACTTTATCTCATAATCATCTTTTTTTGCAGTATAAGAATCTATAACTGTTGATGATGTTGTAACTTTTGAAGTATTATATCCTAATTCAGTTGTAATATTAATAAATTGCTCTGTACTTATTGGTTTTTTATTTCCTTTTATGGACATAAAGATTCCTAAACCAATAAGTATTATTACAATAATAACTATAATGATTAATAATATTTTTAATCCCTTTTTCATTTTTTAGTTCCTCCTTTAAATTTCATTGAATAATATTTTTTCTATGCTGGTAGAAAGGCAAGTCCAATAAATGCTAAAATAATAAATAGTAATCCTGTAAAAAATAAAACTTTCACTGCTGGACTTTTTACAAATCTCATTACATAGCTTTTATTTGGATTATGTGGGTTATAGAAAACATCTAATTCAGTTCCAACAGGAAAATGTTCTTTTAGTGCATTAGTAGAAATATGTGTATTACTTCTAATTACTAAATTATCATTTTTAACATCATTTTCTACTTTAGATTTCACTTTATTAAAAGATGATGATTTATTTATAATCCAGCCATATTTAAGTCTTTGATTATATTTAACATTGTTAACAATGTATTCTACTATAGGAAAATATGCTCCATTATTATTCCATAATGTATATTTTATAACTTTTCCTTTCGTTGTTTGATTACATTGCTTAACCATTTTTGTATCTTTGTTCTTAAATATTAATGATAGAATTAGCAGTATTAAAGCTACAGATATAAATATTGCAAAAAATAATAAATTTATTTTCATTTCTTAAAACTCCTCATTTTTTATATTATTTCAGTATTATTTTTCTTAATTTTTGATAATTCCTTAATAAATAAAACTACACAAACTATATTTAAAACTAAAGCAATAACTAATAGCATTTTATTTACAATAAGATTGCTTAATATATTAAATAATAATGAAAGACATACTAAAACTTGCAAAACTATTGAGATATATGTAAAAACCTTACTTGTTGTGTTTTTACATTTCTTTTCAGTACCAATTTGTATTAATCTTGCAATACTTTGTGAAACCACTATCATAAACAACAAAAATCCTGGTATTATTAAAGTAAAAATCATAATACTTATAGCCATAGCAAAATCTATTGTAACAGCAGTTCCTCCTGCGAATAATAAATACCAACCAGCACCTGGTGAATCAATACCTTCATTTACTTCATTTATAACTTGTTCAGTTGTTATAAATGAAGTAAATGAAGAATTATATTTTATTGAACAAAAGCAAAAAAACAAAGTTATAATTGCACATAAAATCGCTATAACCAACAATTTTAGAAGATTCTTTTTCATTGATATTAACCTCTATTCTATTTCTCATTTGAATTTTTCTTAAGTATATCATATTGACTTTTTTAATGCAATAAACTAGTTCGATAAATTAAAAAATTTTCTTATTTTTTTCAATTTACCAAAGTGGTAGATAATTATTCTTTAATATAATTTTGTTAAATTAAATTGTAGGAAGCATAGTTATCTAATGAAACTTTCAGATGCAATTAGAAAAAGAATTAAATTTTATTTGAAGCAAAAAAATATGAATGTTTGGAATCTATGTAAAATGTCTGGTATACCTTGCTCTACAATCTCTACTTTTATGAGTGGTAAAACAGAATTAATTAAATTAGATACTTTACTACATATTTGCGAAGGATTTAATATTACTTTAGGCGAATTTTTTTCAGGACCAATATTTGATACTGCTGAACAAGATTAATAAAGCACATACTAACTACAAAGTTAATATGTGCTTTTCATTTATTATAGAATTTTCCAATATCCTGATTTGTTTGAGCCAACTCTTTCAATTATTTTTTTGCTTTTTAAAGATGAAATTAATCTTTGTACTGTTCTATATGGTATTTTTGATATATCAGAAATTTCCTTTTGTGATATATTAGAATTTTCTATTATAATATTAATTATTATTTGTTCATTATCAGTAATATTTTTAACGTCATTTAATACGCCACTTATTGTGCCATTTTTTGGCGTATTATTTTCATATTCAAAAGGATTTTCTTTATATTTAAAAGAAACTCTTAAGAAATGGTCCATAAATTTAAAACAACTTTTATCGTAAGCGTCTAATATTCTTAATACTCCAGAACCTATATTTTCAATTAAATCTACATCTTTAAATACTCGAATAAGTTCTTTGTTTCTTGGGGCAGTAACGCCTTCTAAAAATTCTTCTTGTGATAAGCCTTGTGGTAGTCCTCCTCCTGATGTAATTTCAATTCTATCAGAATAAAGTTCAATTATTGGTGTTGTAGTTAAAGTATAATCACTATGCACCATTGCATTTATAACGGCTTCTTTTAATGCTTTACTGTCTATCATTTCTACTTCTTTTCTACCATTATATTCAATTTTTGCATAAACAGTATTTTCAGCTGTAAGCCTATCTAAAATTCTTTGTGTAGCAGTTATTAAACAACAATAACCATATTCTTGGTTTTCTATTAATTCCATTTTGCTTGTTCCTAAATATTTAACAAGTTTTATTGATATATTATTTTCATCAGCAAGTAAATAAGCATTATAGTTATATTTACCTTCATCAGTTAATAAATTTAAGTTTCTAGCAAAATTATCATTAAGAATCATTCCATTTCCTTCATAATGAATTTTCAATTGTCTAAATGTTAAATCTTGTCTAGGAGACTCTATTTCTTTCAAGGAATTTTTTATTCGTCTGGCAAACATTTCTTCAATCATTCTCTCTGTCATTCTTTCTTTACTACTACCAATTCTAATATAACATCCTTCTGGAGTTCTTCCTTTTTTTCTTAAATAATATGGCTTTTCAGTTCCACTTGATATTATAACTTTTATTACTTCTTTATTGTCTATTGTTTCCACAGTTACATCAAATAATCCTAAAGTAGAAGGTTGTATATTATTTTTTATTCTGTCTTTAATTTGCAATTGTGTTAAGTCAGTATTTTCAACTCCAACAACTTGTCCATTTTTATTTATTCCAACATAAATTATGCCACCTTCTTTGTAATTAAGAAAAGCAATAACTTCTTGTTCAAATTCTTCATTTAGTTGTTCTTTATTTTCAAATCTATTTGTTTCAGTATTTGCCATAAACTAATCCTCCAATCTATTTTTGAATTTTGCCAACACTATTGGCAAAATTGATATTATTTATTATTTACTAACCACTCATATACTTCATCTTCTGTTAAAACTCCATGTTTCAATTTATTAACTCTGTCTTTAGCATCTTTTTTCCATTTATCAAAATCTTTTTTCATTTGTTTATTATCTTTATTTCTACCAACTGTCATAGATTTTAATTGGTATAATCTTCTGTATTCTGCTAGGGCTTTATTTTGTTTTAATCTTTCATTATATGCTTGTACTGCACCTTGTTCTCTACAAGTTTTACCATTTGTCTTTGAATAATCACAATAAATCTCATCAAGTCTTGAGTTTGGAATGAAATACATTCCACAGTTTTGACATTTTTTTATTGGATTATTTGTTGTTTTTACTAATTCTTCTAATACTGCATAACAGATAGCAGACAAGTCATCACTTTGATGTGTATCTATCATAGAAACAAGCATTGTGTTATTCTTAAAACTATCCAGTAATTGCCTATCATTAAAATGTGATAATTCTAAATTTTTATTTGAATAGCTATCTTGAATAATCTTGTCATTTCTATTATAAGTGTATGCTTGTCCTTTATGTTTAATTAAATATACAGCAAATCTTTGACTAGGTGTATATTCTTTTAATTCTTCTTGTTCATCAAGGTTAAATACATAGTTTACAAATGCTTTCATTTCTTCTTGTATTTCTTGTATCTTATATTGTAGGTCATTGTATATTTTTTCCATCTGATTTAAATATACTTCATCGTTTTCATATTTTCCTTTTAATTCAAAAGTATAATTTTCATCTATATCTTTTAATATCTCAAATCCATAGGCAAAGAAGAAAGTTTCATAAGCTGATTCATATGTTTCTAAATTAGCATTTAAAAATCTTAATAAAAACATTCCAAATCTTTCTACATAAGGAAAGTACATATTTCCAGGATATTTTAATCCTTGTTCTTCTTTAGTTCTTCCTTTAACTTCTTTTTTATCAAAATATAATGTTAATAGTCTATTTTCAAAATCATCTTTTCTATTTACACTATAAAGATATAAAGGTGTTGAATAATATTCTTCTCTTTTTTCTTTATTAAACCAAATATAAAAACTATCAAAAAAATTTTTCTCTGGCAAATTTGCTTTCATTTCAATACTTCCTCCAAATTTATAGTTAACAATTTTTATTTTTTTATAATTTGTTATTGACAATCTATAATTATTATACTATAATGCTATCATAATTACAATAGTTTTGCAATGAAAAATTGTAAAACTATAAAAGTACATTGAAAAATACACTAAAATTTAGTGTCATAACACCAGTATTATAGAACATTATAATGATACTTCGGCTTGGCTTAACATGATGTTGAGGAGTCGCTCGGTTGGTAACGGAGAGGTGAAATTCCTATGTAGGTAAAACTAACTATAATATTCCCTTAAGTAGATGGGACGGTCGAAAAATTCTACTAAAATATATGCAAAATTTTGATTTTACAAGAAATGGAGGCTCAGAAGTGAAAGATAACAATTATATGCAAGAAATGTTTGCTAATTATCCTGATGTTGTTGATGTATCTGGACTACGATCAATGCTAGGAAATATTGGTAAACAAACAGCATACGAATTAGTACGAAAAGGTACTATAAAAGCAATCAAAGTTGGAAAGCTATACAGAATACCTAAGATAAATGTTATCGCTTTTTTAACTAAAAATACTGTTTAAAAATTAGAAAGGAGATTTTTTTATGTATGACATTACAGCATATTTAACAATTAAGAATAAGACTTTTTATACAGTATTAACTTACTATGTAGATGGCATTAGAAAAATGAAATGGGTATCTACAGGATTTAAAGAAAACGAAAGTAAGAAAAAAGCTGAAAAGAAACTTATTCAAATAAGAGATGAATTTATAAATAAATTAGAAACAATTACAACTACAAAAACAGAAGATAAAAAGGTGCAAATATCATTTGCAGACTTTATGATTAAATGGCTTGATATGATAAAACATCAAGTTGAAGAATCTACATATACAGGTTATAAAAGGCAAATTGAAGGCAGAACAAAAGAATATTTTACTCAACATCCAGTAATGCTAGAAGATTTGAAACCAGTGCATATTTTAGATTTTTATAATTGGTTATATTCACAAGGGCTTAAAGGAAATACAGTTGTAAAATATCATGCTAATATTAGAAAGGCATTAGATTATGCAGTACAAACAGACTTAATACAAAGTAATCCAGCTATAAAAGTTGGTAGACCACAACAAGAACAATTTATTGCTGACTATTATAATGAAGATGAATTAAACAATTTATTCAAAGTAGTAAAAGACACGCCTTTAGAATTAATTGTTTATTTAACTGCTTTCTATGGATTACGAAGAAGTGAAGTTTTAGGCATTATGTGGTCTGCAATAGATTTTGAAAATAAAACAATTACAATAAATCATAAAGTAGTAACAGTTACAGATGAAAACGAAAATAGTAAAACAAAAACCAAAATTATTACTAAAAGAAAGACAAAAAATAAATCTAGTTATAGAACATTGCCTTTATTTAAAGAAATTGAGGAACTTTTACTCTATACTAGAAAAATGCAAGAATACTATATGTCTATATTTAAAGAAAGTTATAATAAGCAATTTAAAGATTTCGTTTGTGTAGATGAAATGGGCAATTTGAGAAAACCTGACTATGTAAGTCATAAATTTAAAGAAATTCTAAAAAAGAATGGTTTGAGAAAAATAAGGTTTCACGATTTAAGACACAGTTGTGCAACATTACTTTTGAAAAAAGGAATATCTTTAAGAGAAATACAAGATTGGCTAGGACATTCTAGTTCTAAAACAACAGAAAGATATGCGCACTTGGATTCGAGTACAAAGATAAAATCTGCAACAGCTATTGAAAATGCATTAAGTTTTAATACAAATAAAAAAGATATATTAGATCTGGACTCTAATACATCTACTAATGTAAATATTTCAAATTGTTAGAAATTTGTTAGAAAAATCTAGCAATTTTATTATAAAAGCATCAAGGTTTATCTTACGAACTCCTTGATGCTTTTATGGTGCAGATGGCCGGAATCGAACCGGCACGGTTTATTCAACCGCAGGATTTTAAGTCCTGTGCGTCTACCAATTCCGCCACATCTGCATTTATTTTAGAATTGGATTTTCTCTCTCCTTACAACAATTGTTATTATAATATGGCAAACACAATTTGTCAATACCTATTTTAATATTTTTAAAATTTTTAGAGGAATATTTTATAGACCTCTAAAAATTTTATTATTTTTTTAATTATTCACCTGTACCTGTTCCATCAAATGGAATAAATTTATTTACTATACTTTCTGGTTGTATATCTTCTGCTCTAAACATTTTAAATGATGTATTTATTTTATTTTCAACTAATTGTTCTACTTCTTCTTGACTTGCATGTTCTGCTAATACTAGCTCACTTACTAATATTTGTTTAGCATTATTTAACATTTTCTTTTCGCCTGTAGATAAACCTTTTTCTTTTTGTTTAAAACTTAAGTTTCTTACTACGTCTGCAATTTCATAAATGTCTCCACTCTTCATTTTATCCATATTATCTCTATATCTTTTGTTCCAATTTTTATCCATTTCAGTTTCATCTTGCTCTAATACACTGATTACCTTTTCTGCTGAACTTTTATCTATAATATTTCTTACTCCAACTTCTTCTGCCTTTGCTGTTGGTACCATTACCTTAACTTCTCCTGGCATCTTTAATATGTAATAAGATTGTTTCTCCCCTAAAATATCTTTTTCTTCTATTGAATCAATTACCCCTGCACCATGCATAGGATAAACTATTTTGTCTCCTACATTAAACATGTAAGTCAACTCCTTTCAGCATTATATATTTTTCGGCGAAAAAAGATAATAAAGTTATTATAAAATTATGTTTTAAAATAACTTTATTGGATTTTTTAACCATATTTATTATACAATAAAAAAGGGCAAAAGTCAAAGCCCTTTTCCTCTATTTTTTATGTATATTACCATCTAACCCCTCTTGGTTCTAAGCATACATGGATTATAAATTTTTCAAGATTTTTTTATTTATTAGTTGACCCAAATCCTCCTACTCTTTCTCCTTCTGCAACATCATCATCTGTAACAAAGTATTTTTGGAATATTCCTTGTCCTATTGCATCTCCTTTTTTTACTATTATATCCTCATCTTTTATATTGTAAAATGCAAACATTATATGTCCATCATTGTCTGGATTTTCATAATAATCTTTATCAACTACTCCTACACTATTAGCTAATATTAGTCCTTTTTTCTTTGGATTAGAGCTTCTATTATATAACATTAAAGCTTCATCATCTTGCATATATGCTTTTATACCTGTTTTTACCAATGTTGGATTCATTCCCTTTTTAAAGCTTGGTATAACTACATCTTCAGCGGCTTCAATATCATATCCTGCTGAATATTTTGTTTTTCTTTTTGGTAGATTAATTCCTTCATTTTCAAATCCTTTTGCAACTTCAAAACCTCTAATTTTTTCCATTTTCTATTTCATCCTTTCTTTTTAGACATAAATTAGATTAAATATTTTTTGTTTAAGTTTATGTCCTTTTTATATAACAAATAGATTTTTTCACAAGTCTAGAAATTTGTCAATAGTAACATTATTTTTTTGACAAAATATAATATATTATATCATTACATTTATTTAAGGTGATTTTATGAATTATAATATAGATAAATTAACTAATCTTCCTTTAAATATTAAAGGAAGGATTCAAAATATAGATTGTAGCCCTGTTACCAAAAGACGTTTATTAGATTTAGGATTAGTAAAAAATACATTTATTACTCCAATTTTAAATAGTCCTTCTAATGGAATTAAAGCATATTGGTTTAGAAATTCTTTAATATCTATTCGTACTGAAGATGCTTCTAATATTTTTGTTGATTTTTAGTATGTAACATTTTTATGTATTTTTCATATTATAAATAAAAAATTGGAGGTGTTTGTATGAATTTTACAATCACTTTAGCTCGGCAACCCTAATGTTGGAAAATCTACTATTTTTAATAATTTAACAGGAATGCATCAACACACTGGTAATTGGACTCGGAAAAACTGTTGGCAATGCCACTGGTATTTGTAACTTTAAAAATAATACTTTTACATTTGTTGACATTCCTGGTACATATTCAATTATATCTAATTCTGAAGAAGAAGAAATTGCTCGTAATCATATTTGTTCTAATAATTCAGATGCTACTGTTGTAGTTGTTGATGCTACTTGTTTAGAAAGAAATTTGAATTTGGTATTTCAAATTATGGAAATAACACCTAATGTTATTCTTTGTGTAAATTTATTAGATGAAGCTAAAAAGAAAAAAATTAGAATTGATTTTAAAAAACTTTCCAAATTACTTGGTATTCCGGTAGTAGGAACTATTGCAAGAAAAAAGCATACACTTGATAATTTAATGAATACCATATTAAAAGTTTGTACAAAGGAAATTATTCCTAATCCAATACCAGTTGATTATTCAGTTGAAACAGATTGCTTATCTAATAAAATAACTGATTTAAAATCTGATATGGATGACAAGTCGATTTTAAATAAAAAAAATGCAAAGTCTGATGTTTCTGGTGAACCAATTTCTGCTAAAGATGATGATGTTGTTATTTCTGCAATTATGAAACATGCTGAAAAAATATGCAAAGAAGTTTGTACTTTTGAAGATTCTACATATTCAAAAAGAGATAGAAAAATTGATAAAATATTAACATCTAAGATATTGGGATTTCCTATCATGTTACTATTTTTAGGATTAATCTTTTGGATTACAATTGTTGGTGCAAATTATCCTTCTCAGGCATTATTTATGATGTTTAGTTGGATTCAAGAAAAATTAGTATTTGTAGCTAATTATTTGCATTTTCCAAGTTGGCTTTCCAGTATGTGTATAAACGGTATTTATCAAACATTAACATGGATTATTGCTGTAATGCTCCCACCTATGGCTATATTTTTTCCATTGTTTACTTTTATGGAAGATTTAGGGTACTTACCTAGAATTGCCTTTAATATGGATGGATTTTTTAAGAAATGTTGTTGTAATGGAAAACAAGCAATAACTATGTGTATGGGCTTTGGTTGTAATGCTGCTGGTGTAACTGGATGTAGGATTTTTAGTTCTCCTAGGGAAAAATTAATTGCAATTTTAACCAATAACTTTGTTCCTTGTAATGGTAGATTTCCATTTTTAATTTCTGTTGCAACCATATTTGTCGCAGGTTCTATGAATGGTATTGGAGCTTCTATTGTATCTACACTTGCAGTTATTTTAGTAATTTTACTCGGAATTTTTTGTACATTATTGGTATCAAAAATTCTTTCTAAAACAATTCTAAAAGGTATGCCTTCTTCGTTTATTTTAGAATTACCACCTTACAGGAAACCTCAATTGGGCAAAATATTTATCCGTTCAATTTTTGATAGAACTATTTTTGTACTTGGCAGAGCCATTTGTGTTGCAGCTCCTGCTGGTCTCATTATTTGGCTATTTGCAAATATTGGAATAGATGGCACAAGTTTGCTTTCAATTGTGGCTAATTTTCTTGAACCTTTAGCCAGACTTATGGGATTAGATGGATATATTTTAACTGCTTTTGTTTTTGGTATTCCCGCAAATGAGATTGTTTTACCTATTATTCTAATGTGTTATCTTGGTGGTACTTCACTAGTAAATTTAGATGATACTTTTTCTATTGGTCAAATTTTAGCTAATAATGGCTGGACTTTATTAACTGCTCTTAATGTTATGATTTTTACTTGTTTACACTTTCCTTGTGCTACTACTTTGCTTACAATAAAAAAAGAAACTGGTAGTTGGAAATGGGTTGGTCTAAGCTTTATCTTGCCTACACTTTGTGGCATTATAATTTGTATGTTTACTACATTAATTTATAATATTATAGTTTGACCTATAGGCTGTTGGTTCGAGTCCAACAATAGGAGCCAAATTAAATTTATTTAATAATATGAATAAATATTAATAGTCTTATGCATTTTTTATAACTACATTTTATTAAACAATAAAAAAGCAAAAGTCCGATTTTTTAATCGTATTTCTGCTTTTTATCATTGTTTATGCTAATTATGGTAAATTAAAGTGCAAATAAACTTTTTTCTTTTTATAGCTTAAATCTCTGTTGTGGAAAATTAGTCATTTAATAATATTGTTAATCACATTATCTATATTCTTCCGTTTTCCAAATCCTTTACAAATTTTTCTTTTATCTCTGTTGGTAATAACAATAAATTTTTAATTTCACTTTCTTTTATAATTTCTGGCAAATATTCTCCACTATCTATATATTTAGGATCATTGTTAAATTCTGGTCCATCACCTGTTCCAAATTCTCCTTCTACATATTCACATAAGAAAAATATTTCTTTTTGATTGAATTTTTCTGATTTCATTTCATATAATTTTTTTATTGGCTTTATTGTTATTCCAAATTCTTCTTTTATTTCTCTTATTACACCCTCTTCTGTAGTTTCCCCTTTTTCTAGTCCTCCTCCTGGGAATGTGTAATATTCTTGATAATCTTTTCTTTTTATTACATTTTTTCTGTGCATAAATGCATATCCACCATTTATTTTTATTATTCCTGCAACTCTAACTCTTTCTTCCATTTTTTCTTCATTCCTTTCACGTTTTTCACTTATATATTATCACTATTTTAATTTTTTTTCTATATTTTGTATCATTCTTATTTAATAGTGGTATAATTTTATTGATATTCACAAAAGATTGGAGTTGATAAAATTGGCAAATGCTAAAGAAGAAGTAGATGTCGCAAAAATGTATGGCGAAGAATGTACTTTGCCTAGAGATGAATTTATTAAAAATTATAAGGTTAATCCAAATGGATTATCTGATACTCAAGCAACCAAGAGAATTGAAAAACTTGGATTAAATGAGATTAAGCAAGCAAAACCTAAAAGATGGTACAGCTATTTTCTAGATAGTTTGTTTTCACCATTTAATTGTATTTTATTAGGAATTGTTGCAATTTTATGTTATACAGATGTTTACTTGCCTGAAACACCTAGTTATGCAAACATTATTGTTATAGCTATTTTAGTTACAGCAAGTACATTGTTAGACTTTTTTGAAGAATATCGTTCTAACAAAGCTGCTGAACAATTAAAGCAATTAGTTGCAACAACTACATCTGTAATAAGAAATGGTAAAGAAGTTCAAATACCTATTAAAGAAGTAACTTTAGGTGATATTGTTACTCTTTCAGCTGGTAGTATGATTCCAGCTGATTTAAGAATTATTGAATCCAAAGATTTATATGTTGGTCAATCAGCTTTAACAGGTGAATCTGATAGTGTTAAAAAATCAGTTGAATCTGAACTTTCTATTAATGATTTAGATAGCATATCAGATTTAGATACAATTTGTTTTATGGGCACTAATGTTATTTCTGGAAGTGCAAAAGGTGTTGTTATAAAAACAGCTGATTCTACATATTTTGGAAAAATTGCTCATACACTAACACAAGGAAAACCAAAAACTGCATTTCAAAAAGGAATTGAAAATATTAGTAGATTATTGATTAAATTTATGTTGGTATTGATTCCTATTGTATTTTTACTAACGGCTTGGAAACATAGTGCAATTACTGCATTTACATTTGCTGTTGCAATAGCAATTGGAATTACCCCTTTGCTACTACCTGTTATTTTATCTTCAAGTTTATCAAAAGGTGCTGTACGAATGTCTAAGAAAAAAACTATTGTAAAAAAATTAGACTCTATACAAAACTTTGGTGCTATGAATATTTTATGTACTGATAAAACAGGAACTTTAACAGAAGATAAAATTGTGTTAGAAAAATATTTAAATATTAAAGGTGAAGAAGATTTAAGAGTTTTAAAACATGCCTTTCTTAACGCATTTTTTCAAACAGGTTTAAAGGGAAATATTGATGAAGCTGTTATAAAAAGAGGAATTGAAAATGGTCTAGGAAATTTTAGAGAAACATATAAAAAGGTGGACGAAATTCCTTTTGATTTTGCTCGTAGACGTTTGTCTGTAATTGTTAGTGATGGTTCTAAAAAGCAAATGATTACCAAAGGTGCTGTTGAGGAAATTTTAAATATTTGTACACTTGTTGACAACGATGGTCAAGTTGAACCTATTACAAAATCTATAAAAGACAATATTAGAAAAATTAGTCGTAAATTAAATGAAGATGGCTTAAGAGTTGTAGCTGTTTGTCAAAAAAATGATATTTTGCAAAACGAAACATTTGATGTTAGTGATGAAAAAAATATGGTATTACTTGGTTTTATTGGATTTTTAGATCCTCCAAAAGAATCTGCAAAAGAATCTATCAAAAAATTAAATCAGGCTGGTATTAGAGTTATTGTACTTACAGGTGATAATGCAGAAGTTACAAAATGTATTTGCTCAAAAGTTGGAATAAATTCAAATAAAATAGTTCTTGGAACTCAATTAGATAAACTTTCTGACACTGCTGTACTTAGATTATTGAAGAAAACTAACATTTTTGCTAAATTGTCTCCTATTCAAAAAGCTAGAATTGTAAGACTTTTAAAAGATACAGGAAATATTGTTGGATATATGGGTGATGGTATTAATGATAGTCCTTCACTTACAAATTCAGATGTAGGAATTTCAGTTGATACAGCGGTTGATATTGCCAAAGAATCTGCTGATATAATTCTGTTAGAAAAAGATTTAAATGTTTTATTAGATGGTGTTTCTGAAGGTAGACGTACATTTGTAAACTTAATGAAATATATAAAATTAGCAACAAGCTTTAATTTTGGAGAGGTTATGTCTGTTATTATTGCTAGTGCATTACTTCCATTTTTGCCTGAAACACCTATCCAATTACTTGTTGAAGGTCTATTATATGACTTTGGTCAAATGACTCTACCTTTTGACCATGTTGATAAAGAAGATTTACAAAAACCTAAAAAGTTAGATATAAAAAGTCTAAAACATTTCATGTTTTTCTGGGGACCTTTAAGTTCTTGTTTTGATATGGTTGTTTTTGCTTGTTTATGGTTTTTCTTTAATATACGAGAAGCTGCTTTATTCCAAACAATTTGGTTTAGTTATAGCATAGTTTCTAACTTGGTTGGGATGCATATTATTAGAACTGCAAAATTACCATTTATACAAAGTAATGCACATAAAGCTGTTTATATTTCTTCTATATCTTTGATTATAATTGGTCTATTAGTACCATTTACTGGGTTAGGAGCTATGATAGGTTTAGTGCCTATGCAATTTTCTGATATAGTTCTTATATTTGGTGTTACTTTCTTATATTGTATTGTTGCAATATTTGCTAAAAAAGTTTATCTAAAAAAATATAAAGAATGGATTTAATTATAAAATAATTCATTAATAAAAATTGTTTATATATATTATGTTATAACCCTAAGTATAATTAAATAAATATATTATGAATGTGAATGGAGAATAAATTAGAAAATATTAAAATAGCTAAATGAGGGAACCCAAACTTGTTTTGGGAAGTATCATTTAGCTATTTTTAGATTTTATATTTGTTCGTATTGAACCGAATAATATATATATTTATTTAATTATACTTTGGGTTTCTAATACTAATACAATGAATTTATAAACTCACTTTTTCTTCTCCAACAATTTCTTTTAGCAAATTTAAAATTTCATCTGTCAAATATATTTGTCCACAAGGCTTACATTCTTCACCTACCTGAATTTGAACATTTATGTTGTTTCTATCACCGCAAAAATATCTTAAAAATCCTCTAAGTTTGTCTTTTTCTTCTTCAGTTGCATCTGTAATATTTATTGTTAATATTCTTTGTTTTTGTTCTCCAAAGTCTTTTATATCATTTGCAATAATAGTTGTTCTATCATCTTCTCTGATACTTAATCGTCCTTCTACCATTACAATGTTTTCTTCTACTAGACTTTTTCCTGCTTTTATATAAGCATTTTCAAATACAATTATTTCTGCAACTCCATATAAATCTTCAATTGTTACAAATGCCATTATTTTGTTATTTTTAGTGTATTTCTTTTTAATTGAAGTTATTATTCCAGCATATTTTATTTGTTGGCCATCTTTGTATTTTAACTTTTCAGTTACTTGGCCTTCTTCATTCATATTACTGTTCATTTGGTTATCTATTTTTCTTAATTCCATTGTGTTTATATTTGTTTGTTTTTCAATTTGCTCTCTTAGTTTTTGAAGTGGATGTCCTGATATATAAATTCCTAACATTTCTTTTTCTAATGATAGTAATTCTTTTGTTGGTAATTCATTGTGTTCTTCAAATTTATATTTTATTTCATTTAATTCGTCTTTTTGTTCTTGAGTTCCCATGTCAAACATTGATACTTGACCTGCTAGACCTTTTTTCTTTTCACTTTGAATACTGTCTATTATATTTTCAAATGATGCTAATAGTGTACTTCTTGTTTGTTCAAATTCGTCAAATGTTCCTGCTTTTATTAAACTTTCTACACATTTTTTGTTTACCGCTTCGTCCGCAATTCTCTCACAAAAATCTGTAAATCCTTTGTATTGTCCATTTTTTTCTCTTTCTTCAACTATTTTTTGAACCGGTACTGTTCCAACATTTTTTATACTACCCAAACCAAATCTTATTGCAAATTGAGCCTTTTTATTTAAATCTTTTTCATCATTTTGATTTTTTTCATTATTGTCTAAATTTTTCGAATTTTCTTCTATTTTTTCAACTGTAAATTTGCTGTAACTGTGATTTATATCTGGCTTTAATATTTGTATTCCTAATGATTTGCACTCATCAATATATTGAGGAATTTTATCTAAATTTCCCAAAAAGCTATTTAATGTTGCAGCCATAAATTCTGCTGGATAATATGCTTTCAAATAAGCTGTTCTATATGCTACTACTGCATAACAAGCTGCATGACTTTTGTTAAATGCATATTTTGCAAATTCCGCCATTTCATCAAAAATCTTGTTAGCTGATTCAGCATCTATTCCATTCCTTACACAACCTGGAACTATTACATTTCCATTTTCATCGACTTGACCATTTATAAATACTTCTCTTTCTTTTGCCATTACATCAAGTTTCTTTTTACCCATAGCACGTCTAACTAAATCTGCCCTACCTAATGAATATCCGGCTAAATCACGAACTATTTGCATTACTTGTTCTTGATAAACCATACAACCATAAGTTACATTTAGTATAGGCTCTAGTCTAGGGTGTGTATATTCATTATGACCTGGATTTTGTTTTCCTCTTATATAACGTGGTATCTGGTCCATTGGACCTGGTCTATATAAAGACACACCTGCAATTAAATCTTCCAAACAGTCTGGTTTTAGTTCTTTCATGAAGTTTGTCATACCTTGAGATTCAAATTGGAATATTCCACAAGATTTGCCCTCTTGCCACAATTTATACACTTTTGGATCTGCCATATCTTTGTCAAATTCTACAGTTATTCCCCTATTTCTCTTTACTAAATCCATCGTGTCTTTTATAACTGTTAATGTCCTTAAACCTAAGAAGTCCATTTTTAATAATCCTAACTCTTCTAATGTTGTCATTATATACTGTGTTGATATCTGGTTATCACGCACATACAAAGGAACATACGTATCTACTGGGTCTTTTGTAATAACTATTCCACAAGCGTGTGTTGATGTTTGCCTTGGCATTCCCTCTAGCCCCATTGCTATATCTAAAACTTTTTTTACAGTTTCGTCTGTATCATATTTTTCTTTTAATTCTTTATTTTGTTCTAATGCTTTTTTTATTGTTATATGTAATTCATTTGGTATCATTTTAGCCAACATATCAGCCTCTGAATATGGTACATCAAGGACTCTTGCTACATCTCTTATTACCATTTTAGCTGCCATTGTTCCAAATGTTATAATCTGTGATACATGGTCATGCCCATATTTTCTTGCTACATAATCTATTACATCTTGTCTATGTTCATAACAAAAATCAACATCAAAATCAGGCATACTTATTCTTTCTGGATTTAAAAATCTTTCAAAAAGCAAACCATATTTCATTGGGTCAATATCTGTTATTTCTATTGCATAAGCAATTATTGAACCTGCACCAGAACCACGACCAGGTCCTACTGGTATATCGTGTGTTTTAGCATAAAAGATGAAATCCCACACTATTAGAAAATAGTCTACATATCCCATTTTCTTTATAATTCCTAATTCATATTCTGCTCTTTCTAATACCTCTTTACTTGGATTTTCTCCATATCTTTTTCTTATACCATCATCACAAAGTTTCTTAAAATAATCATAATGTGTTGGATATTCTGGTGGTACTTCATAATTGGGTAATATTGTATGTCCAAATTCAAATTCAACATTGCATTTTTCTGCTATTTTTACAGTATTTTCAATTGCATCTGGAAATGCTTTAAAATAGTCTGACATTTCTTCTGGAGATTTTACATATAACTCGTCTGTATCAAACCTCATTCTGTCAACATCACTCATTCTTTTTCCTGTTTGAATACATAATAAAACTTCGTGATTATATGCATCTTCTCTTTTTAAATAATGTGCATCATTTGTTGCAACTATTGGTATATCTAATTTTCTAGCTAATTGTATCAATTTTTGGTTTGCCAATACTTGCTCTTGTAACCCATTATTTTGAATTTCTATATAATAATCTTCTCCAAATACTCTTTTGTGCCATAAAGCAATTTCTTCAGCCTTTTCATTATTTCCATTTAATAATGCTTGATTTACAGCACCTGCTAGACAAGCACTTAAACAAATTAATCCTTCATGATATTTTTCTAATATTTCTAAATCTATACGAGGTT
>ENA-OPCY01000954-OPCY01000954.1-human-gut-metagenome-genome-assembly--contig:-NODE-954-length-18663-cov-5.837059_pt1 | contig 18663 bp, 12 predicted proteins | sample MGYA00241568_ERZ501487 | MGnify/ENA primary metagenome ERZ501487 (study PRJEB25962, sample SAMEA2042574) | human gut metagenome | biome: human gut; feature: human-associated habitat; material: faeces... | reverse complement strand
GGGGGCTGACCGCCCCCGGCATAATTTTTTACTTTTTTCTCTTTCTCAGCAGCACCGCAAGCCCGATTCCGGACAGAACCATCACCCCGACGGCGATCCAGATCAAATCGCCGGTGCGGGGATTTCTGCGGGAACCCAGGGAAACCGGGACGGGCGGCACGTAGACCACCTCGTCGCAGTTGCGCACCCGGAGAACCGGCGTGCCGTCGCTGTCCAGATGGAGAATGCCGATTGCCCGCACGGTGCGCCCCCTTTTCACCTGAGACGCAAGGTTGTTTTTCCCGTCTGCGCCGGATACGATGCCGTTCTCAATCAGAATTTCCGCGAGGTCGCCGTTTCCGTCCTTTAACGTGATGCGGGAGACGCCCTTGCCGCCGACGCTGTAGGTCACATCCGTCACCCTGCCCTCCACCTGCATCAGGCGGCCGCCGTTTGCTTCGTAGTCCATGGCGGTCTTGTTCGGGGTGGTTTTCGGCGTGTAGTTGTAAAGCGGCTCGTCCAGCTTCTTATCGTAGTCGATAATCTTCAGCACCACGTTGCCGTCCTGAAATGTCTTTTGCCCGACTGCCTCCAAGGGCGTGCCAACTTCAATGTCTTTCTTCGTGAACGGTACCAAGGCAACACCGCCGGTATCATCCTGTAGATAAATGGTGTTGGGGAAGATGTTCCCGGGATGGGACGTTCCGGAGGTCGCCCAACCCCGGATGCGGAACACCTCCCCGTCCCCGCCGGAACGCATTTCGTCAATGGTGACCAGCGGCTCGATTCCCAGCACCGCTTCCGCGATCCCCTGATTTCCGCTGACGCGCTTCCAGATATTGTCCGGTTCTTTCATGGCGTCGTCCGCCAGAAATAGTCCGCCGCTGACGTACACTTTGCCGCCGTTTGCCAGTTCCTCACAGGCAAGCAGCACCGTGTCTTCGCCGGTTTCCTGCCCGTCGCCGTCCGCGTCCATGCTGTGGGTGGTATCACGCCCCTTCACCAGCCAGGTGCCGTTCCCCGGATTTACGGTGCAGCCGGCGCGCTGGGTGTAGGTCTGCTCGGGTTTCAGAGATTTTGTCAAATCGCCGCCAGGGTTGAACACATCGGAGGATACCGCGTCGGGCGTATTGCCGCCGTTTTCCTCATCCCACGCGGTGTCGTCGTTCAGGCGCACGGTTGCGCCCATGGCTTCCAGCAGTTTGTTCATCTCGCCGGAGGTGTGCAGACTCAGGTCGCCCATATCCGATTGGCCGCAGAGAATGACCGTGCCGCCGTTTTCGACAAACGTCCTGACTTTCTCCACAAATTCTTCGTCAAAGGGCTTTGACGGAGCGTTTATCAGCAGAAGGTCGCTGTTTTCGGGCAGCTCGCCGTCCAGAATATCCACTGCTATATTGACCTTGGCGGCGATAGCTTTCAGCCGGTTCAGCTTATCAACGCCGGAATTGCCGTGGGAAGCGTCCACAGAGATGCGCTTCACCTGCTCCGGGACGCGGAAGCTCAGGCTCAGTGTGTCCTCGTAGGTGCGCGGATCCTCGTTCACGCTGCCGGTCACCTCGACCCGGAACTCCGTCACGCCCAGTTCCGGATGGGCGTAGGAGAAGGTATAGTCCAGCGTATCCATTGCCGCCACCGTCCCCGGTTTGGAGACAGTCCTTACCAGTTCGCCGTCGGCATAAAGGGACAGGGATTCCACAGCAAAATCCACCGGCTCGTCGTTGAACAGCGTCACCGTCAGCCCGATCTCCTCATCCCGGACAGGGGTGAGGGTATCCGACGTGAAGCTCCCGATGCCAATATCGTCATACCCGTCCATCCACACGGGCGCGGTCACGGCCACGTCCCCATCCGGCTGGGTGATACGGAGATAGTAGTAGCTGCGTCCGCCGGAGGCGGGCAGTTCCAGCACCTGCGAAGGCGTTTCGACATACTCGCTCACAAGCACTGCCCCGCCGTCCGTCACCACCTCCACATTGCCGATGGCCTCATCCGTGGGGTCGCTCAGGAAAACGGTGACCGCCGCACTCTCGGACTTGGGGATGATGCTGCCCATGACCGTACCGTTCAGCTCATAATAAATGGCAAGGTCACTGTCCTGCGTGGCGTAGACCCGGCGGTCCTTCATGGCAGCGTACAGCGCTTCCTCCGTCAGACTTTTCGCCAGTACCACAGTCCGCGCTTCGCTGGCGTCGCCCCACTGCCCGTTGTGGTTATTCTGGTTGTTGGTGGGCGCGACGTGCCAGCCCTTGCCCAGCGCCAGATCATAATACTCGCAGTCCACCACGCCGTCCTCCCCGGCCACTTCCAGCAGGGAGACTGCCGCGTCATATTGGGGGCTGTAGTGGTCGAACCGCTCAAAATCCCCATGAACGGTATCCGGATGGTTGAACTGGCTGACGGAACCGGGGACGGCGGTCAGCGCCTTATAGTAATTTTCCAGTGCGGTGGGCACATTTTCAAAATCCGCCTGATCCCGGGTCTGCCAGCCGGGGGTATTGAAGGTGGAGATATGCCCCAGCTGCTTGTCCTCCGGCCAGGTCATCTCAAAGCCGAAAAGCCCCACAAAATCCCCGTTGGTCACGGAAGCGGCCGCCTGCTTCCCAGCCGCCCAGTCAGCGCTGATGTCCGCGCCATCCGCGTCGATGGCGCCCATATCAGCGTTGTCAAAGGAATCGCTGTGGTCGGTCACGGCGAAAAAGTCCAGACCATCCACCTGCGACGCATATTGGAACGCTTCCTCCACGCTCCCGGCGCCGTTGGAAATATCGGTGTGGGCGTGGAGCTGACCGAAGTACAGATTCCAGTCAAGGTCAAATTCTTCCGTGAAAATGACCTGGGTCACTTCCCCGGGTTCGCAGCCCCCGGCGATGGAATATGCCCTGAGATACGCCGTTCCGAAGTCCTTTTCAAAGCAAATTGACCCGGCATACAGCTCATCGGGCTGGTAATTCACCCCGTCGGCGGAGACTGCGTAATAAATGTCGGCGCTTTCGTCCTCGCAGGTCAGGGTAATTTCCTCCCCGGCGCGGATCGTGCCGCCCTCGGGCAAAACGGTCACACTGGGCGACGTTTCCACCACTTCTCCCGGCTCCTCCGGCTCCTCCGGCTCCGGGTCGTCCTGCACCTCCATGCGCCGGTACAGCGTAAAGATGCTGACGTAGGAGTCCGGTGCTTCCTTAATATCGGCGTCCCTGCATGCAAGGAAGTCTTTCTCAAGAAGCGTATCGGAGACCAGCGTCACCGGCTCGCTTCCGTTGCAGCCGTGAAAGGAAAAATATTCGCCATCCCAGAGAACCTGCCATTCGTATGTCCCGGAAGCGATGCCGTTTCTGTCGTCTTCCATGGGTGCGGCGGACACGCCGTGAGCGTCCGTCAGAATGACCCCGTTCGCCGTCATGGTCAAGTCCCATTCCGCACCGGCGGCAACCGTGTCGCCGGTGAAGGTGGGTTTCGTGGCGGAAATCACAAAATCTTCTCCCAGCAGGATACCCGGCGCGTCGCCAAAGGGCGTCACCAGCACGTATTGCCCGCTGGTCAGTTCCTCCATGCCGGTGATCTCCTGATACACCGTCGCCGCTCCGGCGGGAAGCCGGAACAACGAAAAAAGAGCTGCCGCCAATACAACTGACAGCAACCCTCTGGCTACCAACCTTCTTATCATACCAAACCCTCCCGATTTTTTTCAGAGTTTCCTCCCGGAACCCCCGAAAAATCATCGCCGGCTTGGCTGCGGATAGTATTCAACCAGCTGTCAACGATCTGCCGTTTGTATCAGAGGTTCCCTTATCCGTTTGGGAATATAGCACAGCCATTTTTCGACGTTTTACCTCTTTTGAGTTAACGCACTACAGGTAGTGGTTTTCTTCCACTTGTATACACCAGATGTAGTAAAGATTCAGTTAAAATTCTTCCTCAGCAGCGAGTGGCTGACGATCAGAAGACACGCCCACAGGAACAGGCTCAGCGCCCAATAGCCGCTGCAGACCATGGGGCTGGACACCACGATCAGCACGGCGAACAACACGTTTCCCATGGTCACCGTCCCCATGGCGGACAGCACGTTCAGCACCAGTGCCAGCAGTGTCAGCCCCAGCGACAGCAGCGAAATGCCGCGCACCAGCTTCAGTGTGCGTGCGTCTTTCTCCTTTTTCGCACCGTAAATCAGGCACGCGGGCGGCGCGAAAAATGCCACAGCCAGCACCGTCAGCACAGCCTGCGCTCCCGCGCTGACGTTCTGAGAAAAGCCGGGGATAAATCCCAGCCCCGCGCACAAAATAAACAGACCGCCCCACAGGGCAAACAGCAGCTTTTTAGACATAAGGTTCTCCTTTTCAGGTAGATGTAGTGTCCCCATTTTAACCGAAATCGGCGCAAAAGGCAACAGCGAATCCCGTCGAACCCCGCCGGTGAAAAAAAACTGGACAGTTCTGCCAACATCTGCTATAATGTCAGGAATAGTATTGGGGAAGGGAGTGTTTTTCCCATGAAATGTCCGTTTTGCGGCGATCAGGAAAGCAAGGTCGTCGATTCCCGCCACTCGGAGGACGGCCTGAGCATCCGCCGCCGCCGGGAGTGTATGGGCTGCCAGCGCCGGTTCACCACCTATGAGATCGTGGAAAGCCTGCCCATCATCGTTGTGAAGCGGGACGGCTCCCGCCAGAACTTTGACCGCAACAAAATTCTCAATTCCATGATCCGCGCCTTTGACAAGCGGAAAGTGGACGTCACTGACCTCGACCGCATCACCACCGAGATCGAGCAGACCATCCAGAACACGCTGGAGCGGGAGATCAGCACCGACAAGATCGGCGAGATGGTCATGGAGCGCCTGAAGCCTCTGGACGAGGTGGCCTACATCCGCTTTGCCTCCATCTACCACCGGTTCCAGGATGCGGGCAGCTTTATGCGGGAGATCAGCAAATTCCTGGAGGAAAAATAATGAGCACGATCCCAACTGAAATCACCGCCGCCACGGAAGGCTCGCTGGACATTGCCTCCATCAAAAGCGTGATGGACGGCTTTGACCCTGCCTCGCTGCTTCCCGACCTGAGCAAGGTTTTCGGCAGTCTGGTGGGCGTGTGCCGCGTCGCCGTGATGATCGGCCCGGTCATCGCGCTGATCCTTGGACTGGCGTATCTGTTTCTCGCGCCGAAGGAGGCCAACTACTACTTCGGCTACCGCTGCTATTTCGGCATGGGCAGCGTCCGCGCATGGCGGTTTACCCAGCGGATCGCAGGGATGATCCTCGGCGGGCTGGGGCTGATCCTCACCGTTATCATGGCCATCGTCACCGCCGGTTACGGCAGTATGGATTCGATGGACATGGTGTGGAGCGCGGTAAACTGTCTGATATGGGAAGCGATTCTTCTGCTGATCGGCACCATCGCCATCAACCTGATCGCCATGGCGAATTTCGACGCCAAGGGCGAGTACCGCCACAAAGCGGGAAAGCCGAAAAATCCCCCGCGGGATACAAAATAAACATAACATCCGGCTGTCGTGCGGCAGCCGGATGTTGTTTTGCCGTTTGCGAGCGGCGAACTCTGCGGGGCTTCCTGATACACTGATACTATTTCCTGATTAAAATCTTAATTTTAATCAGGAAGGCATCGCCTGAAGGCGCTGCCGGTTTTGCCCCCCAATGGCAGAATCCACAAAAACCGCTTTACAAATCGTTCATATTTTGGCGGTGGGATCTGGCATATTTCCTTGCAATATCGAAAAAAAAGAGGTATACTGTCACAGAAATGTGTGAAAAGGAGGTCTTAGGTCAGCCCTAGGGCCTCTTTTTTCATGAAAACACGTAGATTTGCAAAAAACCAGAAAGGATGATTTTTATGGCTACTCCCGAAAAGAATACCGACGCGGTTTATGACGCAAGTACTCTGGGTACCCCCAAAATGCTGGTTCTGGGCCTGCAGCACCTGTTCGCAATGTTTGGTGCGACGGTTCTGGTTCCCGCAATCACCGGACTGAACGTATCCACTACCCTGCTCTTTGCCGGTCTCGGCACGCTGCTGTTCCACCTCATCACCGGACGGAAGGTTCCCGCATTCCTCGGCTCCTCCTTCGCGTTTCTGGGTGCTTACGGCCTGGTCACCGCTTCCGGGCAGGACATCCCGCTGACCTACTCCTGCTTCGGCGTTGCCGTGGCGGGTCTTGTATATCTGGTTCTGGCGCTCTTCTTCAAGCTCTTCGGCGCGAAGAAAGTCATGCGCTTCTTCCCGCCCATCGTCACCGGCCCCATCATCATCTGTATCGGCCTGTCTCTGGCCGGTTCTGCCATCAATAACTGCCGCGGCAACTGGTGGGTCGCGCTGGTCGCGATCCTGGTCGTCGTGGTCTGCAACATCTGGGGCAAGGGCATGGTGAAGATCGTTCCCATTCTGCTGGGCGTTCTCGGCTCCTACCTGTTCGCCATGATCGTTGACCCCGCCGCCCGGGCAAATGTTGCCAAGACGGTGGCCGAGGCCGATTGGGTCGGCCTGCCCGTGATCTGGGGCAACACCGCCTTCTCCATCTTCGGCAAGGATTTTGACAGCGGTATGCTGCTGACCGCCATTATCACAATCGCTCCCATCTCTCTGGCGACTGTCGTGGAGCACATCGGCGACATCTGCGCCATTTCCTCCACCGTGGAAAAGAATTACGTGGCTGACCCCGGCCTGCACCGCACGCTGGTGGGCGACGGCCTGGCCACCACCATGGCCGCCCTCTTCGGCGCACCGGCCAACACCACCTACGGCGAGAACACCGGCGTTCTGGCGCTGTCCAAGGTCTATGATCCCAAGGTCATCCGTCTGGCCGCGCTGTTTGCCATCATCCTCTCCTTCTGCCCCAAGTTTGCCGCGCTGATCGTTGCCATGCCTGCCGCTACCATGGGCGGCGTGAGTCTGGTGCTGTACGGTATGATCTCCGCCGTGGGCGTGCGGAACGTGGTTGAGAACAACGTGGACTTCACCAAGAGCCGCAATGTTCTGGTCGCCGCCATGATCATGGGTCTGGCCGTTGGCGTGACCTACAACGGCGCCATCGTCATTCCCGTCGGCGGCGTGACCATCAGCCTGTCCGGTCTGGCCGTGGCCGCTCTGGTGGGCATCCTGATGAACGCCGTACTCCCCGGCAAGGACTACGAGTTCGGCACCAACGAGCAGGGCGACACCTCCGTCAACTTCGGCACGAGAGCTGAATAATATCCGATTTTCCCAGGGGCGGAGCCGCAGGCTCCGCCTCTTTTCTTCGGGAAAACACAAAAATATTCGGAATATCCAACAAAATTATTGCATTTATTTCGTCAATGTGCTATACTCTATAGTCGATATTTTGTGTAATTCGGTTTCAAAAGGAGACTTTTTCATGGTACCTCAGGATAAAATTCGCAACATTGCCATTATCGCCCACGTTGACCACGGCAAGACCACCCTGGTGGACGAAATGCTCAAGCAGGGCGGCATTTACCGGGAAAATCAGGCCACTGTGGAACGGGTCATGGACTCCGGCGATCTGGAGCGGGAGCGGGGCATCACCATTCTGGCAAAGAACACCTCCGTGCATTATAAGGACTACAAGATCAATATCGTGGACACCCCGGGTCATGCCGACTTCGGCGGCGAGGTGGAGCGCATTCTGAAAATGGTCAACGGCGTCATTCTGCTGGTGGACGCCGCCGAAGGCCCCATGCCCCAGACCCGCTTCGTCTTGCAGAAGGCGCTGGAGCTGGGTCACAAGGTCATCGTGGCCGTGAACAAGATCGACAAGCCCGACGCCCGGGTGCATGAGGTCATGGACGAGGTGCTGGAGCTGCTGCTGGATCTGAACGCCACCGACGAGCAGTTCAACAGCCCCACCGTGTTCTGCTCCGGCCGTCAGGGTACGGCTTCCTACAGTCCCGACGAGGCAGGCACCGACCTGACCCCCCTGTTCGAGACCATCGTCAACTATATTCCCGCCCCTGAGGGCGACGACACCGCGCCGCTGCAGCTGCTGGTCTCCTCCATCGACTATAACGACTACGTCGGCCGTATCGCCGTCGGCCGGGTGGAGCGGGGCACCATCAAGGTCAATCAGGAGGTCACCATCTGCGACTTCCATGACGCGAACGTGAAAACCAAGGGCAAGGTCGTGGCGCTGTACGAGTTCGACGGCCTGAGCAAGAACCCCGTCCAGGAGGCTCACGCCGGTGAGATCGTGGCGCTGTCCGGTATGGCAGATATCACCATCGGCCGCACCCTGTGCGCTCCGGAGTGCGTGGAGCCGCTGCCCTTCGTGAAAATTTCCGACCCCACCATCGAAATGACCTTCGCCGTCAACGATTCCCCCTTCGCAGGCAAGGAGGGCAAGTTCGTCACCTCCCGGAACCTCCGCGACCGGCTGGAAAAGGAGCTTCTCAAGGACGTTTCCCTCCACGTCACCGAGCAGGGAACGGATTCCTTCAACGTGGCCGGGCGGGGCGAAATGCACCTGTCCATCCTCATGGAGACCATGCGCCGGGAGGGCTACGAGTTCTCCGTGTCCACCCCCCGCGTGCTGACCAAGGTCATCGACGGCAAGGTCTGCGAGCCCATCGAGCGGATGGTCGCCGACGTGCCGGAGGAGTGCATGGGTTCCGTCATTGAGAAAATGGGCAAGCGGAAGGGCGATTTGCTGGGCATGACCCCCATGGGCAGCCGCTACCGTCTGGAATTTCTGGTTCCTTCCCGCGGCCTGTTCGGCTACCGCAACGAATTCCTCACCGATACCCGTGGCGAGGGCGTCATGTCCTCCGTGCTGGATTCCTACGCCCCCATGAAGGGCGAGATCGAGCGGCGGCAGGTGGGTTCCCTTGTCGCCTTTGAGACCGGCGAAGCCGTGGCCTATGGTCTCGCGGCGGCGCAGGAGCGGGGCGCACTGTTCATCGGCCCCGGCACGTCGGTTTACGCCGGTATGGTCGTGGGCGTTTGCAGCCGCAACGAGGATATGACCGTGAACGTCTGCAAGAAGAAGCAGCTGACCAATATGCGCGCCGCCGGTTCTGACGAAGCCCTCCGGCTGACGCCCCCCCGCATCCTCTCTCTGGAGCAGTGCCTGGAATTTCTGGCGGACGACGAGCTGCTGGAATGCACGCCCAAGAGCCTGCGCATCCGCAAGCGGGAGCTGGATCACGCGGCCCGTATGCGCAATCTGATGAAGAAGCGCGCTCAGGACAACGCCTGAATCCGGTGAAGATCCGATTTTTACCGGTCTGCGTTCTGCTGGCGCTGCTGCTGACGGGCTGCGGCCACGCCGCGCCTGAAACCACTGCGCCCGCATTGCCGGAAACGCAGGCCGCTGCGACGCAACCGACCCAAACGTCTCAGCCAGAGACCCTTCCCACGGAAACGCAGCCCGCGGAGGAACACTTTCTTCTGACCTTCGCGGGGGACTGCACCTTCGGCAGCAACCCGACCAACTATTACGCGGAATCCGGCTTTATCAAGACCGTGGGCGATGACTACGCCTATCCCTTCGCCAACGTGATCGACTATTTCGCGGGCGACGAGTTCTCCATGGTGAATCTGGAAGGCCCCCTGTGCGACGAGGGTAACCCCATGCAGAAGAAGCATGTGTTCCATGGCCCCACGGCTTACGTAAACTGCCTGACGGAGAATTCCATCGAGGCCGTGACTGTGGCCAACAACCATTCCATGGACTACGGCGCAAACGGCTACGCGTCCACGCTGGCGGTGCTGGAACAGGCGGGCGTCCCCTACGTGGAGCGGGACAGCACCGCCGTGGTCACCACGGGCAGTGGCCTGACCATCGGGCTGTATGCCGCCGTGTACTACAAGCTGGATGTGGCGGACATGACCGCAAAGATTGCTGCCCTGCGGGAGCAGGGGGTGGACTTAATCATCTTCGCCCCCCACTGGGGCGTGGAGGGTACATACCACCCCACCGAAGAACAGAAGCAGGTGGGTCACGCCGCCATTGACGCCGGTGCGGACATCGTGTTCGGTTCCCATCCCCATGTTTTGCAGCCCATTGAGGAATACGGCGGCGGTATCATTTTCTACTCTCTGGGGAATTTCAGCTTCGGCGGAAACGGCGCCCCCAAGGACTATGACACGGCGCTGGTGCAGCAGGAGGTCATCCGGGACGCGGAGGGAACGGTCAGATTGGGACAACTGACCATCGTACCCGCCAGCGTCAGCTCCGTCGCCGGACGGAATAATTTCCAGCCGACCCCCTACGAGCCGGGGACGGAAGAATACAATCGCGTCCTTTCCAAGCTGGATGAAACCTTTTCCGGCCCGAATTTGAAAATTGACTGACGGAAGAACGAAAAAAAGATTGACCAAACCGCGTTCTTCGGTTATAATAAGCGGGTATGACCGTAGTATCGGTCTAAATTTGTGTTGCTGCGGCCGAAAGGCTGTTGAGCATATTGTATTTTGACAGGAGGTGTATCTTAGATGAAGCGTACCTACCAGCCCAGCAAGCGTCACCGTTCCATGGTTCACGGTTTCCGCCAGAGAATGGCTACTTCCAACGGCCGCAAGGTTCTGGCCCGCCGTCGTGCGAAGGGCCGCAAGGTTCTGTCCGCCTGATGCGTATGTCCGTGGGTTACTAGGGTGCATCTGAAAACTGTCAAAATGCCCAATCAGCGGGTCTTTTTGCCCTGCGCTGCGCCATTTTCCCTTGAAATACAACAAGTATTCCTGTGGAAAAATGGCTTGCTCAGGACAAAAATCCCTCGCTGCCGGTCATTTCGCCAGTTTTCAGATACACCCTAGAGCGGAAAAAGCGCTTAAGAGCGAAACGGGAGCTACAGCGGGGTGAATGGAACGTTCGCCCCGCTCCCTTTTTAGCGAGGAAACAGTATGAAGTATTCAACCAGCCTGAAGCTCAACCATATTTTCAGGCGCCTGTATCACACCTCCGGCGTTGCCGACGGCCTTCTGGTGCTTTACGCCAGAAAGAACCGCACGGACGGGAACCGGGTGGGCGTCACCGTCAGCAAAAAGCTGGGCAAGGCCCACGTGCGTAACCGCACCCGCCGCCGCATCCGGGAGGTCTACCGCCTGAACGAGGAAAAGTTCCAGCCCGGCTGGGACATCGTGGTGGTGGCAAGGACGAAGGCCGTTGAGGCTCCCTTTGAGAAGCTGACGGCAAGCTATCTCACCCTTGCGAAAAAAGCAGGGCTTCTGAAGAAAGTAGAGACTTAAGCTGCGGTTATGAAGAAGATGTTTCTTGCTCTCATTCGGTTTTATCAGCGTTGGATCTCTCCGGCGTTTCCGGCACGGTGCCGGTTTCGCCCCACCTGTTCCGCTTATGCCTACGAAGCCATCAGTAAGTACGGTATCCTCAAGGGCGGCTGGCTTGCCCTGAAGCGGTTTTTGCGGTGCAATCCCTTCTACCGCGGGGATATCTATGACCCGGTACCATGACCATGAATCTCTAAGGAGGAAAGGCAATGTTTCTCGCATTCCAATTATCGGACATCATAACCGTGCCGTTTGGGTGGCTGCTGTCAGTCCTGTATGAAACGACCCACAACTACGGCATCGCCATGATCCTGTTCGCCGTCATCGTGCAGCTGATCCTGCTGCCCCTGAACGCGAAGTCCAAGAAGAGCATGATGAAGATGTCCCGTCTGACGCCCAAGATGCAGGCCATCCAGCAGAAATACGCGGACGACCCCCAGCGTCAGAATCAGGCCATTCAGGAACTTCAGAAATCCGAGGGCGTTTCCATGGGCGGCGGCTGCCTGTGGAGCTTCATTCCGATTCTGATTCTGTTCCCCCTGTTCGCCGTTATCCGCCAGCCCATCACCTACATCCTGATGCAGTCCGCCGACACGGCGAAGCAGATCGTGGAGGTCATTAAGACGGCTGCGCCGGATATGTTCACTTCCAATGCTGCCTACGAGCAGGTCGTCGCCGCGCAGCTGATTCCTCAGTATGCATCTGAGCTGCGCGCCGCCATCCCCGGCATCAGCGAGGTCGTTCTCGCCGGCATCAATTTCGATTTTCTGGGCATTAACCTGGGCGCTGTGCCCCAGTTCAATGTCTTCTCCGCCAGCTGGGTGTGGGACTGGGCGCACATCGGTGCGTTCCTCATCGCCCTGACCTCTGCCGCCTGTCAGCTGCTGCAGATGGTCATCAGCCAGAAGACCAACGACTCCGTCATCACCGACGAGAAGGGCGTTCAGGACAAAGAGACTGCCAAGAATTCCCAGCAGAACCAGTCCATGAAGGTCATGATGTGGATGATGCCCCTGATGTCTCTGTGGATCGGCTTCACCGTTTCCGCCGGACTGTCCCTGTACTGGTTCATCGGCGGCGTGGTGAGAATGATCTCCGACCCCATTATGACCAACCACTACCGCAAGATCTATGACGCGGAGGACGCCGTGCGCCTGCAGAAGGCGCTGGAGCAGGAGCGCATCGAAGCCGAGAAGGAGCGCGTCCGCGCCGAGCGCCGTGCCTCCAATCCCGACGGCATCACCGCCAACACCAGCAAGAAGAAGCTGGAAAAGCAGCAGCGGGATCAGGAGCAGGCCGCCAAGGCCGCGGCTGCCAAGGAGTACGCCGCCCGGAAGGGCATTGTGGAGGAAGCCGCGAGGGAAGAAAACGCGCCTCTGTCCGGTGTCTCCGACCGTCCCTTCTGCAAGGGCCGCAACTATGACCCTGACCGCTACGCGCCCAAGTCTATGGAGGAATAAGCCATGGAAAAGTCGATTATCACTTCCGGCAAGACCATCGATCTTGCCATTGAATCCGCGCTGAGCCAGCTGGGGCTGGATCGTGACAGCGTGTCCGTCACGGTGCTGCAGCAGGCCAAGTCCGGTTTTCTGGGCTTCGGTGCCCAGAGCGCCAAGGTGCAGGTGACTTACGAAGTCCCCGACCCCGTGCCGGAGAAGGAAGAAAAGCCCAAGAGCGCTCTGGGCAGCGCCTCCCGCTCCAAGCCCAAGGCCCCTGCCGCCCCGGTGAAGAAGCCGGAAGCCCCTCAGCCGCCCAAGGCCGAGCCGCCGAAGCCGGCCCCCCAGCCCGTTCCCACGCCCGCACCTGCAAAGCGCCCTGAGCCGCCCAGGCAGGACAGGCCCCGTCCTCCCAAGCCCCCCCGTCCGGAGAAGCCCAAGGCGCCTGCCGCTCCCAAGACCTACACTCCCGCCGAACCCGGTTCCGTGGAGGAAAAGATCGAAGTCTTCATCAAGGGCCTGCTGGAACACATGGATTCCAATGCCGTTCCCCACTGCTGGAAGGACGAGGGCAATACGTATAAGGTTGATCTGGTGGGCGACGATCTGGGTTACCTGATCGGCCGCCGGGGCGACACGCTGGACGCCATTCAGCATCTGACCAACTACACCATCAACCGGGATGTGGAAGGTCACATCCGCGTCAACGTGGATGCGGAGTGCTACCGGGAGAAGCGGGAGGAGAGTCTGCGCCGCTACGCCCGGAAGAAGGCGCAGCAGGTGCTGAAAGCCCGCCGCCGCACCACTCTGGAGCCCATGAACGCCTACGAGCGCCACGTGATCCACGCCGCGCTTCAGGACATGGAGAACATCACCACCCACTCCACCGGCGTAGAACCCAACCGCCGCGTGGTGATTGAGTACGTGAGATAAGCAGAAATCGGCACCTGCCGCAAGCGGGTGCCGATTTTTTGCCGTTCGGCGGTCATCATCGGGAAAACCTACCGGGAACTGAATGCGTAAGAGCTGAAAAGGCGCTGTCTCACCAAGCTGTGAGACAGCGCCTTTTTTAGAGGAAGGGAGTTATCTGAAGTATTTGACCGCCGCTTCAAACATGCGGATGTTGTACTCGCCGGGGACGTTTTTGTACAGGCCGGAGCCGATGCGCTCGCTGTGGCCCATTTTGCCGAAGACCCGGCCGTCGGGGGACGTGATGCCCTCGATGGCGTACAGAGAGCCGTTGGGGTTGAAGTGGACGTCGGCGGTGGCATTGCCGTCCAGATCAACATACTGGGTGGCGATCTGGCCATTGGCCGCCAACTGGCGAATCAGTTCCTCGGAGGCAAGGAACTTGCCCTCGCCGTGGGAAATGGGAACATTGTACACGTCGCCCACGTTGGTCAGCGCCAGCCACGGGGATTTGTTGGAGGCGACCCGGGTGCGGACGATGCGGCTCTGGTGGCGGGAAATGTTGTTGAAGGTCAGGGTGGGGCAGGTCTCGTCGGTGTCGATGATTTTGCCGTAGGGCACCAGACCCAGCTTGATCAGCGCCTGAAAACCGTTGCAGATGCCGCACATCAAACCGTCCCGCTGCTCCAGAAGGGCGGTGACGCCCTCCTTGACGGCGGCGTTGCGGAAGAACGCGGTGATGAACTTGCCGGAGCCGTCCGGCTCGTCGCCGCCGGAGAAGCCGCCGGGGATGAACACCATCTGGGCGGTTTTCAGTTCGTTCGCAAAGCGCTCCACGCTGCGGGCAATGCCGTCGGCGCTCAGGTTGTTGATGACGATGATCTCCGGCTCCGCCCCCGCGTCACGGACGGCCTTGGCGGAGTCGTATTCGCAGTTGGTGCCGGGGAAGGCGGGGATCAGCACCTTGGGCTTGGCAACCTTGACGGCGGGGGCTTTCCGCTGGGAGGCTACGTAGGAGAAGGTCTCCATGCTCTGCGCCGGGGTGGGGATGTTGCAGGCGTAGACGGATTCCAGCTTGTCTTCGTAGACGCCGAGAACCTGAGTCTGGGACAGGGCTTCTCCGTGATAGGAGAAGCTGCCGTCGGCGGTGGTGACGCCCAGAACCTTGCCCACGGTGCCGTCCGCCATTTCCAGCACGAAGCTGCCGTAGGCGTAGCCGAACAGCTCGTCAAGGGTCAGCGCGTCGTCGAAGGCAAAGCCCAAGCCGTTGCCGAAGCCCATCTTCATCACGGCCTCCGCAATGCCGCCCATGCCGGGGGTGTAGGCGGCCACGGCCTTGCCGCTGCGCAGCAGGCTGGTGACGGTATGGAAGGTTTCCAGCAGAGAAGCGGTCTCGGGCAGGCTGTTTTCATCGTAGGCGGGGGTCAGCAGGCAGACCTTATGCCCTGCGGCCTTGAACTCGGGGGAGACCACCTCGCCGGCCTTGCCGGTGGTGACGGCGAAGGAGACCAGCGTGGGCGGCACGTCCAGCTTCTCGAAGGAGCCGGACATGGAGTCCTTGCCGCCGATGGCGCCGATGCCCAGCTCCATCTGCGCCCGGAACGCGCCCAGCAGTGCGGCAAGGGGCTTGCCCCAGCGCTTGGGGTCCTTGCCGAGGCGCTCAAAATACTCCTGGAAAGTCAGGTAGGTGTCCTCAAAGGACGCGCCGGAGGCGATCAGCTTACACACGGACTCTACCACAGCCAGATACGCGCCGTGATAGGGAGAAGCGGAGGTGATGAAGGGGTTATAGCCGAAGGCCATGAAGGAGCAGTCGTCGGTGTGCTTCTTCTCCACGGAGATTTTCTGCACCATGGCCTGAATGGGGGTGAGCTGATATTTTCCGCCGAAGGGCATCAGCACGGTGCCCGCGCCGATGGTGGAGTCGAACCGCTCGGACAGACCCCGCTTGGAGCAGGTGTTCAGGTCGGAAGCCACGGCGAGGAAGTTCTCGGCAAAGCTGCCGGTCACGGTCTTGCCGTAGCTCTGCGCCTTCTCGGCGGCGGCGTCCATGTGCTTGGCCGCGCCGTTGGAGTTCAGGAATTCCCGGCTGATGTCGCAGATTTTTTTCCCGTTCCAGTTCATCACCAGACGGGGGCTCTCCGTGACCACGGCCACGGGGACAGCGTTCAGGTTCTCCGTGGCGGCCAGCTCCAGGAACCGCGCCGCGTCCTTCGCTTCCACGACCACGGCCATCCGCTCCTGAGATTCGGAGATGGCCAGCTCGGTGCCGTCCAGACCGTCATATTTCTTGGGAACGGCGTTCAGGTCAATTTCCAGACCGTCGGCCAGCTCGCCGATGGCCACGGACACGCCGCCCGCGCCAAAGTCGTTGCAGCGCTTGATGAGACGGGAGGCTTCGCCATTGCGGAACAGGCGCTGGAGCTTCCGCTCCTCGGGGGCGTTGCCCTTCTGCACCTCGGAGCCGCAGGTTTCTACCGACTGCTGGGTGTGAGCTTTGGAGGAACCCGTCGCGCCGCCGATACCGTCCCGGCCGGTGTTGCCGCCCAGCAGGATGACCACGTCGCCGGGGTCGGGGCGCTCCCGGCGGACATTTTCCGCGGGGGCGGCGGCGATGACCGCGCCGATCTCCATGCGCTTGGCGGCGTAGCCAGGATGGTAGATCTCATCCACAATGCCGGTGGCAAGGCCGATCTGGTTGCCGTAGGAGGAATAGCCAGCGGCGGCGGTGGTGACGATCTTCCGCTGGGGCAGCTTGCCGGGGATGGTCTCGGACACGGGGGTCAGAGGGTCGGCCGCGCCGGTGACGCGCATGGCGCCGTAGACGTAGCTCCGCCCGGACAGGGGGTCACGGATGGCGCCGCCGATGCAGGTGGCCGCGCCGCCGAAGGGCTCGATCTCCGTGGGATGGTTGTGGGTCTCGTTCTTGAAGAGCAGCAGCCACGGCTCGGTGACGCCGTCCACGGTGACGTCCATCTTTACCGTGCAGGCGTTGATCTCCTCGCTCTCGTCCAGCTTGGGGAGCTTGCCCGCGGCCTTCAGGTGCTTGACGGCGATGGTCGCGAGGTCCATCAGGCAGATGGGCTTCTCGCTGCGTCCCAGGGCATTCCGGGTTTCCAGATAGTCCTCGTAGGTCTTTTGCAGCAGGGCGTCCTCGAAGGTCACGTGGTCGAGAATGGTGCCGAAGGTGGTGTGGCGGCAGTGATCGGACCAGTAGGTGTCAATCATGCGAATTTCCGTGATGGTAGGGTCGCGGTCTTCCTTCTGGAAATAGGACTGGCAGAAGGCGATATCGTCCAAGTCCATGGCAAGGCCGTAGTTCGCGATAAAGTCCGCCAGTTCGTCACGGCTAAGTTTCGTGAAGCCGGTCAGGGTCGCCACCTCCGTGGGGATGTCGTAGCGGATGGCGAGCGTCTCCGGCACGTCCAGGGACGCTTCCCGGCATTCCACCGGGTTAATAACGTATTTTTTGAATTCCCGGATGTCCCCGTCCGTCAGCGCACCATACAGGGCGTAGACCTTGGCGGTGCGGATGAGGGGACGCTCGCCCTGAGAGATGATCTGGATGCACTGGGCGGCGGAATCCGCCCGCTGGTCAAACTGGCCGGGCAGCGCCTCCACGGCGAAGACGTAAGCGCCGGGAAGCTGAATGGACGCAGAAGCGGTATCCAGCTGCGGCTCGGAGAAGACTGTCTTCACGGCGTACCGGAACAGGTCTTCCGTGATATTTTCCGCGTCGTACCGGTTGAACAGCCGGACGTTTTCCAGCCGCTCCATGCCAAGTAAGGTTCTGGCCTCATTCAGCAGACCCTTGGCTTCGTTGTCCAGACCTTCCTTTTTTTCTACAAATACCCGATAAACCATGGGGTTATTCCTCCTGATGTGATTTATTCAGAGTTGAGGGAAGCACTGATGAAATCGGCGAGAGCTGACAGCGAGGGATTTTGTCCTCAGGCAAAGGCCGGAAAACGGAGGAATACTGGATGTATTTCCCGTTTTTCGGCCTGCGGCATGGGGGCAAAAGACCCGCTGCTCAGCCGAAGGCGATTTTATCAGTGATTCCCAGCTTGCAGCGCGCGCTGGCCGATGTCGCTTCTGCGGTAGGCGTTTTCAAACTGCACGCCGTCTGCAAGGCGGTAGGCTTCCCGGATGGCGTCCGCCAGAGAACCGGCCACGGCGGTGGTGCCGGTGACCCGGCCGCCGGAGGTCAGAAGCTTCCCATTTTCCAGCTTCGCCCCCGCCACGTAGGTGTGGGCGGCGGCTTCCGGGGTCATGGTGATCTCGTAGCCCTTCTTGTAGCTGACGGGATACCCGGCGGAGGCGGTGATGACGCAGCAGGCATATTTATCGGAGAAGCGAACCTCCGTGTCCGCCAGCGTGCCGTTGGTTGTCGCCTGCATGATGGTCAGCAGGTCGCTTTCCAGCAGAGGCAGCACCACCTGCGTCTCCGGGTCGCCGAAGCGGCAGTTGTATTCAATGACCTTGGGGCCGTCGGGGGTGAGCATCAGGCCGAAGTAAAGGCAGCCCTGAAAGGTGCGGTCTTCGCTGTTCATAGCGGCGATGGTGGGCAGGAAAATTTCCTTCATGCACCGTTCGGCGATGGCCGGGGTGTAGTAGGGGTTGGGGGCGACGGTGCCCATGCCGCCGGTGTTCAGGCCGGTGTCGCCGTCTCCCGCCCGCTTGTGATCCATGGAGGACACCATGGGCCTGACCACCTTGCCGTCGGTGAAGGCCAACACGGAGACCTCCGGGCCGGTGAGAAATTCCTCAATGACCACATGGTCGCCGGACTTGCCGAAGACGTGATTTTCCATCATATCCCGGACGGCGGCCTTGGCCTCGTCCCGGGTCTGGGCGATGATAACGCCCTTTCCAAGCGCAAGACCGTCGGCCTTGATGACGGTGGGGATGGGGGCGGTGTCCAGATAGGCGAGGGCGGCGGCCATGTCGTCGAAGACCTCATACCGGGCGGTGGGGATGCCGTACTTTTTCATGAGATTCTTGGAAAAGACCTTGCTGCCCTCAATGATGGCGGCCCGGGCGCGGGGGCCAAAGCAGGGGATTTTAGCCGCTTCCAGCACGTCCACACAGCCCAGTACCAGCGGGTCGTCGGG
>ENA-OPCY01000952-OPCY01000952.1-human-gut-metagenome-genome-assembly--contig:-NODE-952-length-18676-cov-46.127866_pt1 | contig 18676 bp, 19 predicted proteins | sample MGYA00241568_ERZ501487 | MGnify/ENA primary metagenome ERZ501487 (study PRJEB25962, sample SAMEA2042574) | human gut metagenome | biome: human gut; feature: human-associated habitat; material: faeces... | reverse complement strand
ATATTGTTATAGGAACCCATGGTACTGCCCTTAGTACGATATTGAATTTTTATGATAGTAATTTTGGCTGTGAAGATTTTCTGCGAATTATAGATTGGATGCCATATATTATTGAATTGGATTTTGAAGGCGATAAGTTGGTTGGCAAACAGGAACATTGTTATATAGAGAAGGAATTTAAGGGGAAGCAGCGTGCGGATAAAAAGTAATATTGTTTTATCTAAGGAAGGATTGTAGTTATGCAATATGCAAGAAAATTGAGAAAAGGCGACAAAGTAGCAATTGTAAGCTTGTCAAGTGGAATGCTCGGTGAAGAATTCTGCAGTCATAATATTGAGATTGGCGTAAAGAGATTAAAAGAATATGGTTTGGAGCCGGTATTTATGCCAAATGCTTTGAAGGGTATTGAATATTTGCAAGCTCGCCCGCAAGCAAGGGCGAAAGACCTAAAAGATGCATTTCTGGATAATTCTATTGCAGGGATTATTTGTGCAATTGGTGGTGATGATACATACAGACTTTTGCCTTATCTAATGGAAGATGAAAAGTTTATAAAGGCGGTAGAGGAGCATCCAAAATTATTTACAGGATTCTCAGATACTACGATCAATCATTTGATGTTTTATAAACTGGGATTGTCTACTTATTATGGACCAAACTTTATTTGTGATTTGGGAGAAATTGCAGATGAGATGTTACCATATACCAAAAGGGCATTTGAGAGTTATTTGGAAGGTAATGAATCTGATGAAATTATATCCAGTGATACTTGGTATGAAGAAAGAGAAGATTTTTCAAGAGCCGCAATAGGAACAGAAAGAAAAACTCATAAGGAAGAACGTGGGTTTGAACTTCTCCAGGGAAGTGAAATTTTCCAAGGAGGATTATTAGGTGGATGTTTGGAAAGCCTTTATGAGGTATTGACCAATAGCAGATATGAAGATGAAAAGGAAGTTTGTGAAAGATATGATCTGTTTCCAAATAAGGAAGAGTGGATTGGGAAAATTCTATTTATAGAAACCTGCGAAGAAAAACCGACTCCTGAATTGTTTGAAAGAGAAGTGTTATTACTGAAAGAAAAGGGAGTATTCGACGTGGTAAATGGTGTATTAGTTGGAAAACCACAGGATGAAGCTTATTATCAGGAATATAAAGATATTCTTATTAGAGTGATAGACAATGAGAAACTTCCGATTGTTTATAATGTGAATTTCGGACATGCTACGCCACGATGTACGTTGCAGTATGGTGCTGTTGCAAGGGTAGATATGAAGCAGAAAAAAATTTATGTGAATAGGTAGGAACGAATACTATGGCTGTGTCATATAACAGATTATGGAAATTATTAGTGGATAAAAAAATGAGCAAATCTGATTTGCGTAAAAAGGCAGAAATTGCTCCTAACACGATGACAAAATTACGTCGTGATGAAGAAGTAAGTCTTACAATCTTAAGTAAGATATGTAAGGCTCTAAATGCAGATTTTGGCGATATTGTGGAATATGTACCGGATGCGGAAATTTGGGATTTGTATGATGAAAATAGGGAACTTCTTGGGAAGGACCATGTTAGAGGTGAGCAGTTACCAATAGACGGATATCATCTGGTTGTACATGTATGGATTCGCAATTCAAAGGGAAAGTATCTGATTGCACAGCGCTCGGCTAACAGACCAACATATCCCTTAGTGTGGGAATGTGTGGATGGTTCAGTGGTAAAAGGGGAAGATAGTTTGCAAGGTGCGCTTAGAGAAGTAAAAGAAGAAGTAGGGGTAGATTTATTACCGGAAAAAGGACAGGTTATTTTGTCTGATATAAAGAAAATAGAGTTCGGTAAAGTAGTTAATAAAATTGTAGATGTTTGGTTGTTCGAGTATGATGGAGAGGTTGATTTAAGTAATGCTACAACAGATGAAGTGGCGCAAGTTGCGTGGATGAATCGGGAACAGATAAAAGAATTGTTTGATGCAAATATGTTTGTGGAGACGCTGGAATACTTCTTTACGGAAGTGGATAAAGAGAGGTGTTAAATGTTTGAATTTATATTTGATTTAGCAACAGAACCATTGGGATTACCAATTGAATGGTATTATGAATGGATTATTCTGTTGGTTATTGGTGAAATAGCATATCATGTTGCATACGACAAGGTAGGTGATTTGTTCCATAGCGGTTCTATATCTGGAAGATCCGCAGGCTCATTGTTTCATTGGATAATTCGGACTGTTGTATTTGTGGCAATATGGGCGATAACATATGGAGTGATTTGGATTGGAAAATATGCTATGGCACATAAAATACAAGCCTCTATTGGTATATGTAGTATTGTGGCGGTTGTTATAGCTGTAAAAATATTTATTTGGATTAAAGAACGAAATAAAATGGTCAAAGCGTCAGTAAAAGTTGAAGAGAATGATAATTAGGGAAGATGAACCAAAATATATCTTAAATGGCATTGAAAAGTAACTTTTGGGGTGAACACTCTGTGATTTTAGCTTGGTATGTAAACTTGGAGGATATAGAAAATGAGATATCAGAGATTGCAAATGCAATTCAGAACGGAGAGATAGCATATGAACTGAAATATTATGCAGAAGTGGAGAATGGAGCTTTTGGGTCTCCTAAACTAAGAAATAGATCTCAATCAGGTGACACTTGTGATGAAGATGGAAAAGGAATCTGATGATAAATCAGCAGAAAAATCAGCAGATTTTAACTATTATGGAGGCTGGTATTGAATATGGTACGGAACAGGTGGCAGAAAAGATAGGTTTAAAAGGTCCAAGGACAAGACAATTATTAGACGAATTAGTGAATAAGGAGTTATTGGCTTGTATTGGAACAACTAAAAGAAAAAGATATATTAAGCCTGTGGATTAAAAAATTTCAGTCTTATTATTGCTAAATATGAAATGCTGATAAATGATGGCTTGACAGTTAAATGTATGTTAATTGATGATTTCAAACTTATGTGCAAGCAGTTGTTGTCCCCGATTGAAATAATTGAATATCTCAAGTGGAGGAAAGCGTTTTATAAGAAGAATGAAAATTTGGGAAAGCAATATCTATATGAGAAGTATGGAGAAAATACGATATACGAAGACAGATTGTATTATGAACTTTTTAGGCAAGCTGTTTAATTATAAATCGGATGATTTTTTAGTGGCAATCAAACAGTGCAGAGATAGTTTTATTGCGATAGATAATGCAGATTGTTTGATTAATGATGATGTTAGGAGGTATACCAATATGCGTGATTCAATAGAAAACATATCACAACTTCAGAAAAAGTTGAATGATCTGCAACTGGAAAACCAGATATTGAGAAATATGTTGGATAAAGCAGGGTTGTCATATTATAAGGAATTATCAGCATTTAGAAAAAATGATTGTAAAGAAGCTTATGATCTGGAACAGGGAAAAAGAATTATTCACCCACAAACAATAACAGAAAATATGGCAAATAAGTTCTTTTATATGTTTTGGGGAAGACAGGATGTTTATGCAAAGCGTAGTGTTAATAAAGAAACTGGTAAGGCAGCATATTATCCGCAGTGTAATAATTTGTGGACAAGTGGATGTCATAGGAAATTAAAAGATGGTATTAACTGTAAGGATTGCAAGAACTGTTCTTATAAAACTATAACAAAGTTTATTATATTAAATCATTTGCAGGGAAATTCTTATAATGCAACTGATGTAATAGGTATTTATCCGCTTTTTAGTAATGGTACATGCAGATTTATTGTATTTGATTTTGATAATCATGATAAGGGAGCAGAAGAAAGGGATTTTGCAAACACTGATGATACATGGATTGAAGAAGTTGAGGCAATGCGAGAAATCTGTGTGTTAAATGGAATAGATCCGTTAGTGGAACGTTCAAGGTCTGGCAAAGGTGTACATATATGGATATTCTTTGATAAACCGATAGCTGCTTCATTGGTAAGAAAATTTGGATTTGCATTGCTTGATAAAGGTGCAGAACAGGTTAATTTAAAATCTTTTAAATATTATGACAGAATGCTGCCTGCACAGGATTCGTTATCAGATAATAGGTCACTTGGTAATCTGATTGCATTGCCGCTGCAGGGGAAGGCTTTGCAGGATGGAAATAGTGCGTTTATTGATGGCAACTGGAATGCATATCCTGATCAATGGAGAATATTATTTAGCAAGCCAAGATTATCGCAGGAATTTGTAGAAGAAAAAATAAAAGAATGGACAAATTCTATTGAAGATATTGTTGTAGATGCTGACGAAAGTGACAGGGAAAAACCATGGAACAGAATGCAGCGTTTTAACAAAAATGATGTTGAAGGAAAGTTACATATTATATTATCCAATGGAATATATGTGGATAATACAAATTTGAAGGCCTCTATGCAGAATAAAATCCGCAGAATGGTAGCAATCAGTAATCCGGTTTTCTATAAAAATCAGGCAATAGGAACATCAAATTATGATATTCCAAGATGGATTTATTTAGGAAAAGACCATCTTAGTGGATATATACAGATACCAAGGGGACTGCAGGATGAACTTCTGGAAAAGGCAAAACAGGCAGATATTGATTGTGAAATCGAAGATGAGCGTCAGCAGGGAAGAAATATTAATGTGGATTTTATAGGTGAATTGCGTTCTGAACAGGATAAGGCATTGAAAGAACTTATAAAATACGATAACGGAATACTTCATGCTGCAACTGCATTTGGTAAAACTGTGGTTAGCAGTGCAATAATTGCTCAAAAGAAAGTGAGTACATTGATTATACTGGAGTCTTCTGCGCTGATAGAGCAGTGGAAAGAGGCATTGGGAAAATTCTTAAATATTAATGAGGAACTTCCTACCTATGAAACTAAGACAGGGAGAGTGCGGAAAAGAAAAAGTTTGATTGGAACTCTGCAGGGAGCACATGATTCAATGACTGGAATCATAGATATTGCAATGGCAGGTTCACTGTGCAAAAAGGGAGAGTATCATAAGCTGTTGAAAGAATACGGACTCGTGCTGGTTGATGAGTGCCATCATTCTGCTTCTGAAACAATAGCCAATGTTTTAAAAGAAGTGAAAGCAAAGTATGTATATGGTGTGACAGCAACTCCGAAAAGAGGGGATGGACTGGAAAAGATCAATTATATGCTAATCGGATCTATAAGGTATAGTTATACTGCAAAGGAAAAGGCAAAAGAGCAGGGGATACAGCATCTTGTTTATCCACGCTTTACCAGAACTGTACCACCAAGGGGTGTGATTACCGAAAAGATGCATCCTAATGAAGCATATGAGATTATTCACAATAATGATGTGAGGGATGAGCAGATTATTGGGGATGTGATAGACTGCGTTTCAGCAGGTCGTACTCCGGTTGTTTTGTCACGATACAAGGATCATTCAGAAAAGTTGTACGAGTGTTTAAAAAGCTATGCTGATTATGTATTTCTTATGACTGGTAATAATTCTAAAAAAGAACATAGAAAAATTCTTGAACAGATGCATCAGGTTAATAACGATAAAACTATGATATTGGTAGCAACAGGTTCTCTGGTAGGAGAAGGGTTTGATTTTCCAAGACTGGATACACTTTTTATGGCGACACCTGTATCATTCCGTGGTGTAGTTGAACAGTACGCAGGACGATTGAATCGTGATTATGCGGGCAAAGAAAATGTGATAATATATGACTATGTGGATAATCATATTCCAATGTTTGATAATATGTATATGAAGCGACTGAAGGCATATAAACAGATTGGCTACGAGCTGTCTAGTGGCTTGAAGACTGATAAACAGACAGCTAATGCAATATATGATGGAGATAATTATAGAGAGATCTTCCATAAGGATCTGTTTGATGCCAATAAAAATATAATCATTTCCAGCCCGGCCATCAGCGGACAAAAAGTTTATGAATTAATCAACATGTTAAAGAAAAAAGAGGAGGCAGGAGTTGAGATTACAGTAGTTACATGGACTCCGGATTCATATGGATTTGGTGATGCTGCATATTGGATGCAGCTACACGAAGATATGCGTAAAGCTGGTTTTTATATAAAAACAGAAGAAGAATATTGCGACCGGTTTGCCGTTATTGACCAAGAAGTAGTATGGTATGGAAATATTAATTTACTGGCGAAAGATAAGATAGATGACAGTATTATGAGAGTTATGAGCAAAGATATAGCATGTGAATTGATGGAGATTACATTTGGAGATAGTGATGGCAAGGGTACAGAATATAATGAAAATTAATAAAAGTGAAAGCAGGATTGGTGCAACAAAAGCAGTTCAAGAACAACTAAAAACAACAAAGATTGAAGAAAACAAAGGTGCTTCATTTGTGTTCTGCCGGGCCGCAAAATTGACGAGAATAAAAGGAAGAAATGTCTTCTTTATTATAAATGCCAGTAAGGTAATTGATTTTAGTCAGTACATAAAAACTAATAGTGGTACTGACCATTAATACCACAAAACTTCATCTTGCATAGACATAGGCAGGAGTTTATAATTTTTTTAGATGTACAGCAAGTCAGTGAAATTTTTTTTGCAAATAGTAAAAATAAATCTGCAAGCCATTACTATAATATGTGCATTATAATAACAGGTGTATCAATATAGAAATTACCTGCCTTGGTTAATATTATAAATGGATGAGAAGCAACAATGGAAAGGAGACGCATCGAATGATTGATATATACACAGAAAAAAGAAACTTAAAAGATTGTATACTTCAGAATGACCTTTACTTTAATTTAAATACAGGCAATGAAGATATGTCGCAATATGAAATAAATCTCATTCAGCAAGTAGATGAGGCAAAGTTGACACCGGACAAGCACATTGAAACAAAATATGGATTAGGTACAATCCGAAATCTGTCATCTGGCTGCAAAACATTACTTAATATTGTAAAGCATCCTGATAAGGTAGTAAATGTAGAAGAATGCGGTCCGAATGTACTTAAAATTATTTTCACTATGGATAATATAAAGATATATATGTCCAGACCAACACTTTTTGATATCCCGGATGATGCAAAAATCAGATTTAATGATGCTGATATAGTGACCGGAGGGAGAGGTTATAATGCCTGGTGGAGTAAGGAGTATGAAAGGAGAGAAGCAGATGATCTATAAGAATATCACATTTAAAGCAGATCCATTTTCATACAATCTGGAATTTGACGACAGAATAACTCTTGTTGGCGGAGATAGTGGTACTGGTAAAACAGTGCTTTATGAAATGTTGGAAGATTTACGCTTAACTGATGAATACAAAGCTATAAAATTGTTTAATTACAAATCAGATAATTTCTCAGAGTCGATTGAAAAGTGCAGAGATAGTTTTATTGTGGTTGATAATGCCGATAATTTGATTAATGATGAGATCAGAAGGTTCATTAATTTTGAACCGTCGAATCAATATATGCTTTTCCTACGAAATTGCGATGGTCTCAATGTTTCTGATAAAAGTTTTAAAGTGTTGAAGTTTGACAATAATAAGATAACACTGGAAGAGGAGCTGTGATATGAAATATTTGTGGACAGAAGATACCGGCGCAGGACTTCACTTCTGGAAATTGGTTAATCAACTTTTCTTTGATGATGCATTTGTTGTCGAAAGTAAAGAAAGCAATCAGGGCTTATTGGATGCGTTGTCAGATATTGATATGAAAGAGGATGATAAGTATTATATTGCATTTGATTATGTGGTTGATAATCAGGATATTCGTAATAAGTACCGTATGTTGAAATCAATAGCAGATAAGGCAGAAGGAAAGATCATAATTCTGGATATGATTTGTTTTGAATACCTGATTCTTGCTTTTGATAAGCTAGTGGAATGGACAGGCACCGGAAAGACAGATAAAATCAAGATTCGTGAAGAGGTTTTATCAGTGATTGAAGATCATAGAATCAACTTGTCAAAGATTGATGATGAGAAGACATTGCAGTATTTGGCAAGTTTTAAGAGATATTCTACAGAACGAGTGATGAAGTCTTTGGTGGGTGAATTTACACAAAATGAGAAGTGGTCTGTTAAAGGGGCACTTATGGGAGAGTGCTGGTACAAGGATTGCTGTGTGTCGGAACATCCGGATAATCTGAGGTGTGGTAAGCCGAAAATTGAGGATGGGAATGAGAAGATGAGGATGTTGATACAGTGGGAGGAAGTGCAAAGAGTAATTAGTGATGTTATTGTTTAAGAATAAATTTATCTTGTGTAGAAAAGATGGGTGTTTTTTGAAGGATAAGGTTTTGTGTGAGAAATTAATTGAATGAAATATAAAACTATAATCGGAAATACATTAGTTCTGGAGAAATTATCAGAAAATGGGAAAAAAGAAATATACACTAACAAAAACACTATATGCAGTTGTAATCTCGATATAAAATGATGAAAAACATAATGTGAAAGGGGATGTTAATATGCATACTCTAAAGTTGATAAGTGAATTAATAGGTGTATCAGGGTATGAAGAAGCTGTTAGAAATAATCTTAGGAACTATATAACAAATAACAATTCTCAAGTTCAGATTGAAACTGATAAAATAGGTAATTTAATTATTCATAAAAAGGGAGAAGTGTCTAATATTAGAATAATGATAATTGCTCATATGGATGAGGTTGGCTTTCAAGTAATGAATGTTGATGAAACTGGGAAGGCAAAAGTTAAAACACTTGGCAATATTAAAACATGGAATTCAATTAATCAAAGAGTTTCAACATGCGATGGAAAAAAGAAAGGAATTGTGTATTGTGAAGATCCAGAAGAAATAAAAGCACATGATTTCGAAAAGCTTGTTGTTATTCCAACAGTTGGAGAGTTTAATATTGGTGATGTATTGTGCTTTGAAACCGAGTTGATTGAAACGGAAACACAATATATTGGAAAGGCATTGGATAATCGTGCATCATGCTATGTTTTATGTAGAATCATAGAAAATGAATTAGTATGTAAGAATGATATTGATTTTGTGTTTTCAGTACAAGAAGAGATTGGGATGAGAGGCGCAAGAGTGGCTATGTCAGAGTTTATGCCTGACATAATAGTTGATTTAGATGTGTCTCCAGTGGGAGAGCATAATAGTTTGAAAATAGGGGAGGGTATTGGCATAAAGCTATCGGATAGTATAGGTGTGTCTAGCACTAATCTTGTGCAACAGATAGAAAAGATTGCTCAATCGCAACAGATTAAATATCAATATGAGGTTAGTGATTGTGGAACGTCCGAGCTTATAATCACGAATGAGAAGGAGGCTGGTGCGGAACGAATTGGATTGTCAATTCCATGTCAAAATATGCATAGTCCATTGACAGTAATAAATAAGCACGATTTGGACATGTGTAAACTACTTGTTGAAGCAATAACACGATTTGGTATAACTTGAGGTGAAAAATGCATGTAATAGTATTGAGAAATCAGAACAATTATGATACAATTATATTAAGATTTTGAAGGTTGTTTATGTAAAATCTAAAGAAAAGTTATAGGAGGTATTTTCAATGAAGACAATTAAGTTAACATGGAAAACAAAGAAGGCTAAAAATAGTGCTCGTGTTAACCAGATGTATTGCTTCAAGAATTGCGAAAAGAACCAGAACTAATATACAATGACCTAACCGGTTGGTCATTTATATTATTTGTATTCTTGCGCAAGTAACAAAGGTGATATATATTATTAAATATGGGTCACTTATGAGGAATGCAGAGCAGTAGCACGGCAGATATGTCGTGCTACGTTTTAGTTTAGAGAGAATTATGGAACAATTATGGAACAATTATTTGAAGAAGAGAAAGTTGAAGTAGAAATTGACCTTAGTAAAAAATTTCAGTTTCCAACAAATGTTGTAATAAAAAAATTTGATAATAAAAATCTTGTTATTTATACAGAAGGGGTTCTTTGGTTAGTATTCAATGATGATGAATTAGGGGTTTATAAGGCGTTTGATATGGGGTTAAGTATTAAAGAGGTTCTTGAAAATTATGATGAGAACACGGTGGTTGAAGTGCTTACTCAAATTGAAGCTAAACAATTTGAACATCCAATAGTGCGTGAGTCAAATGAGAAAAACGTATATATATATTTGACCAACAATTGTAACGAACGCTGCAAGCACTGTTACATGTATGCAGGAGATATTAAAATTCAAGAGATGTCTCCTGATGTATGGAAAAAGGTATTGTCAGAATATAAAAATCTTGGTGGGCAAGGCGTAACATTCACTGGTGGAGAGGTCACTGTTTATAAAGGGTTTGAATCTGTTCTTAAGTATGCACATGAATTGGGATTAAATGTTACAGTTCTGTCCAATGGCATTTTATGGAATGAACAAGATATAAAGCACTGTGAACCATATATAGATGAAGTCCAAATTAGTATTGATGGTTATGATGAAGAGTCATATTTCAAAGTGCGACAATATGATGGATTTGATAAAGCGATTACCACGTTAATTAGATTTTGCGAAGCTGGTGTTAGAACATCTATGGCAGTAACTCCACTGTATGATGATCTTGAAGAATTCGTTAAAAACTTTGAACCTTTTGCAAAGAAAATAATAGAGCAATATCCAGATATTTATATTAGATTTAATTTGGAATTGCTTGATGGAAGAGATGTAACAAAAACTCAAATTGGAAATGCAGAATATAGGAAGACAATTAGGAGGTTGGTAGAGCGTCTTTATCCGGGGTACTATCTGGAAACATTTCCACTCAATTATGAAGGACATATTATTCGTAAGAATTGTGGATTTGGTGAGATTGCCATAGCAGCAAATGGAGATGTTTTTTGGTGCAATAGGATTCATGAACTTTATAGCAGTTGCAATATAAATACTTCAAAATTTGAAGATATAATAAAACAATCAGAAAAAATCAAAAGAGAAACCGACGTCGATCATTCGTCTGCATGTAAAAATTGTGAGGTAAGATATATTTGTGGTGGGGATTGTAGAATGAATTATGTTGGTATAGCTAATGCAGATGAGCATAGTGGTAATTGGGAAAATGTGTGCCCCAAAGGGACAAAGGAAGTCTTATATAGAAAAATGATTTTGTGCAACGAATATTTTTATGTAGATATTGACGAGGAGTGATAAATTGTCTGATTTGATTATTAATATCAATCTTGATGAGAGTAGAAAGAAGCAAGGCTTAATAATTGAAACATATGAAGGAATAATTCCTAATTTAAAAAGTAAAAAATTCTCAGGACAGTTACGGAATGTTAATCTGTCCTCACTTTCTAGTGTAGACAATTTAAGTTTGGCTGATTTGCAAAATGTCAAGAGTATTTTTAATGATGAACACAATACACAGATTAGTAAATATCAGTATATTTTTTCCAAAAATCGAATCCCTTGTTTGAAAACTTTAGTTAATCAGAGCTGTGTATTTTGCAGGGACACACGAAAAAGTCCGATGTATGAAATAGAACAGCTTTTGATTAATGTTGGGTCTTCTAAATTAGAGTGTATTCATGATTTTTCTGTGTTTCAGGATGGAACGACTTTATATATAAATTATGATGCACAAAAGGAAGAAGTCAGAAATGAAATTATTTCGTTGTTCTATGTAAACATTACTGCTGAGAAATACTCTTCGGAATTATTTTTTGATTATGGCGATAATTTGGTGAAAGCTGATGAGAAGGAAATATTCCTTAATAATGAGAAACGATATAGAAATTACAAGTTTGAAAAGAAAGTAATTACAATAATCAAGGATGCTCATTGGAAAAATGTCGGAAAAGGTGTCTTTGTATATGATGGGAAAGACATTTCTGAAGATATGCATAAATTAGAGAAAGCAGGCATTCATTTATATACCAATAATAGAAAGAAAATTAACGTTGCTAGCGTGGATAATATCAGTGTGAGTTATGGTATAGATTGGTTTGAATTAAATGGTACAGCAAAAGCCGGAAATATAGAAATCAAATTAAGTGATCTGATTGATTTTAGAAAAAGAAAAGAGGTATGGACTGAATACAATGGTCAAATCATTATTGCTCCGTCTGGTTTCAAGAACCTTGGGAAAAGTCATATTGAAAAGAATGGCGACAATCTAAGAATTTCAAAAGAAGATATATTGAATGCATTAGATGTAGTTGACTATTTGGGGAGTGGAAATACAGCATTATATGATGATTTATCAAAATATCAAGATATTGAATTACATATATCAAATATGCTAAACAAAACGCTTCGAGATTATCAACTAATTGGTGTAAAATGGCTACTTTCATTGCGAAAAAATGGCTTTGGTGGATGTTTGGCAGATGATATGGGACTCGGGAAAACTATTCAAATTATTGCGTATTTATCAGATGAATCACAAGAGGGGACTGATGCCTTAATTGTTGTTCCCAAAACTTTAATAGAAAACTGGAATCGCGAATTAAAAAAATATGCATCAGAAATATCAACATATGTATATCATGGTACTGGAAGAAATTTTGATGAGGCTCTGGAACATAGAGTGGTAATTACAACGTATGGAACATTGTTAAATGATATTAACTTGATAAGTAGGCACAAATTCGAACACCTTATAATTGATGAAGCTCAGAATATTAAAAATTCAAGAAGCAAAGCTTATAGAGCAGTTAGATTAGTAAATGCAACGACAAGAATTATCATGACGGGAACTCCGTTGGAAAACAACATTCAAGAATACTGGGGGTTGATGAAGCTTGTAAATCCTACTAATTTATCATATAAAACTATAACGAGTGGACTTTCGGAGAAACAGATTGTTGAAAAGATTAAGAGATTAACGAATCCATTTCTTTTAAGACGTTATAAAAAAGATGTATTAGATGATCTTCCAGAAAAAGAAGAACAGATAATATATTGTTCTTTAGATGAATCACAGCGAAAGTTATATAATAAAATGTTGGAGTCAATTAAATATGAAATTAATCGAAAAGCGGATAGATTTGAGATGAAATCTAATTCTATTATCTTAAGCGGTTTGATGTATTTGCAGGAAATCTGTTGTCATCCAAGACTTATTCCTAAAGAATACAATGTGAATCAGTGTTATGAATCTGCAAAAATGGATCAGTTGTTACTAATGCTTGATGAACTTTATGTAACAGGGCATAAAATAGTTGTGTTTAGCAGATTTACCAGGATGTTAGAGCTTATTAATAAAGAATTGACGAAGAGGCATTTTAATATTTTTTATCTCGACGGAAGTACAAGTAGCCGCCAGAGCGTAGTTGATGACTTTGAAGAAAGTAATGATGGAATATTTTTAATAAGTTTGAAAGCAGGAGGAGTTGGACTTAATTTAGTTTCAGCGGATACTGCAATTATATATGATCCTTGGTGGAATCCAGCAATTGAAAAGCAAGCGGAGGATAGGATTTATCGTATTGGTCAAAAAAATAAAGTGACGATCTTTAAATTGATTGCTACAAATACAATTGAAGAAAAAGTGCAAACTTTGCAGGAAACTAAAAAAAGATTATTTGATGAAGTGCTTCAAGACCATGATGTTCCACATAATATTTCGATGGAAGATATAAGATATCTTCTGAATTAAATATTTATAATGTTTTTGAAGGCCGACTTCAATCAAAAAGTGCTGACTTGAAAATGATTCCAGTGCAGAAGTATTCCACTTGCACTGTGTTAATTTTAAGGTTGCATTTCAACACCATTATTACTATAATAATTTTATGGCAACAGTTTGGCAACGTCCATTCAGTAGGTCGAAATAATCATTGTAATTTATATAAAAATATGCCCTATATTGAAATAAAACTTAAACAAAATAAGTTAATTTGATTCCGGGACATATAGAGCTTGAATAACGGATTAAAATGCCGAAAGCCTGTATTTATGCGGGTTTCCGGCATTTGTTTTATCAAATGGCTCTAGTCTGGCTCTATTTGTGGGCGGGATAAGGGTTGCGAAAGCACTGATGGAGAAATAAAGGCATAATGGTAAGGAAAAAGTGATATATGCATCTTGGAAGCACAGCAATACTGAAAATTATAAGTTCAGCTGGAACAAAAAGTATGTTATGTACTGGAAAATTCCGGGAATCTGTGGGGAGTAATTGCGGGAAAAAAGGGAAAAGTGTATAATGCAAGAAAATAATGTTTTCACAGTGTAAAATAGAGGAGATAACTATCATGCAGAAAATACTGATTGTAGAAGATGATACAAATATCAATAATCTGCTTCAGGAAGCATTATCCAAAGCAGGCTATTCCTGTGAGCAGGCGTTTTCCGGAACTGAGGCAAAGCTGCTTTTGAATATGCAGGAGCATAGCTATGCACTGGTGTTGCTGGATTTGATGTTGCCGGGAATTACAGGAGAAGCAGTTCTGGAGGAAATACGGAAAAAGGGAAATCTTCCGGTTATTGTTTTGACTGCGAAAGATAGCTTGGATGAAAAGGTAAAGGTTTTAACTAGTGGGGCTGATGATTATATAACGAAACCTTTTGAAATCAGAGAGGTACTGGCAAGAATTCAGGTACAGCTTCGTCATACAGAAGAAAAGGAAATAAAAGAATCTAACCTTTCGTTCAGAGAGATGGTATTGAACAAAGCTACTTTTCAGGTCAGCATTGGTGGAAAAATACTTCCTAAGATAACAAGACAGGAGTTTGCGATTTTAGAATTACTGCTCAGAAATCCGAAGCAGGTTTTCAGTAAAGAGGAAATTTTTGAATATGCGTGGGACGAACCATATATGGGTGAAACAAAAACTCTGGATGTACATATAAGCAATATTCGTAAAAAGATAAAAACAGTTACATCTGAGGAATATATTGAAACAGTCTGGGGAATCGGTTATCGTCTTCATCTATAATCTTTACTCTTTTTTTACTATTTATTTGCGTTTGATTAGGATTATTCCTTTATGATAAATGCAGATAAGAAAAAGGAGATGAAAAACTTGAGCGAAATGTTATTGGAAACAAGAAATTTGACTAAGCAATATGGACACCATAAAGCTGTGGACAGTGTCAATATGCATATTAAAAAAGGTGCTATTTATGGTTTTATCGGTCGGAATGGAGCTGGGAAGACAACTTGTCTGAAGATGATCAGTGGACTTTCCAAGCCAACTTGTGGAGAAATTGAGATGTTCGGATACAAGGGAAAGGATTTGCAAAAAGTTCGATCACGGATAGGATGTCTGATTGAGGCACCGGGACTTTATGGAAATATGACTGCATATGAAAATCTGAATATCAAATGCAAGCTGTTTGGAATAAAGAAAAAAAGTTATATTGAAGAAATATTGAGAATTATCGGTCTGGAGGATGTGGGAAAGAAAAAAACAAAACATTTTTCACTTGGAATGAAACAGCGTTTGGGAATTGGTCTTGCTTTGGTTGGAGAACCAGATTTATTAGTTCTTGATGAGCCAATCAATGGATTGGATCCACAGGGTATTGCAGAGATCCGGGATACGATTCAGAGACTTCAGAAAGAGAAGAATATGACAATATGCATTTCCAGTCATATTCTTGAGGAATTATCGAAGATTGCTACTGATTATGGAATTATTCATAATGGAAGTTTATTACAGGAAATTACAAGAGAAGAATTAATAAGAAGATGCGGTGAACGGATAGAGTTGACATTGGATCATCCGAAACAGGCGATTCCGGTGATGGATTCTATGGGATTTACCAACTATCAGGTAACAGATAAAGAGCATATTTATATTTTTGAACGATTGAATGAAAGTGCAGCGTTGAATATGGAACTTGCAAAGTCAGGAATTCCGGTAAAAGGGATTTCCATAACCAGTGAAGAACTGGAAACTTATTTTCTGAATCTGACGGGAGGTGCGGATCATGCTTAATATAATAAAAATGGATTTATACCGGATGCTTAAAACCAAAAGTATGTATGTAATCTGGATCGTACTGGCAGCAATATTATTGATTACAACATCTTTATGCAAGACAGATTATGAGCTTTTGACTGAAAAGGATGCCATGAAACAGGAGCAGGTTACTGAACCTACTGTGGATAATCTTAATGTGGGAATGATGGTAACGCTGCCTACGGAGCCGGGAGAAAAGGTGACGGTATATGATATCTTTTTTGCCAATTCCCAAGGAAAACTGTATGCACTGCTTTTGGTGATTTTTACTGTTCTGTTTTCAACAGCGGATATCAGTAGCGGATATATTAAGAATATAGGAGGTCAGGTTAGAAATAGAGGAACTCTGATTTTTTCCAGGGCAATTGCATTGGCTGTCTTTACGGTACTGACAATGGCAGGTGCATTCTTATTTCAGGCAGCGGCGAATGGTATTGTTTTCGGGGAATTGGAATGGGGAAATACAAAGGCAATTTTATCTTATTTTGTGACTGAACTGGCTCTTCATTATGCACTTGTGTTGATTTGTATGGCGATTGCAATTATTTTGAAAAATAATGTAATCAGCATGGTCATTGCTGTCTGTCTTAGCATGAATGTAATGACCATTGTGTATGGGGTGATCAATAGTGCTATTCAAAAAATAGGAATTCTGAATTTCCAGATTTATAAGTATACGATAACAGGAAAATTATCACTGCTTCCTATGAATCCGAGTGGAAATGAGTGTTTGGCGGCATTTGGTGTGGCAATAGTGTTCATCGTTATGATGATATCAGTAAGCAGCGTTGTTTTTCAAAAGAGGGATATTTAACGGATGTATATCGTAATTGGGATATTAGCAGGAATTATTATCTTACAATTTATTATTATGTGGAAATACCAGCGGCAGGTGAAAGACATCTGCCGCCAATTGGCGTTTATGATGAAACATGACAGTAACATGTTGATTAACCATGAATTTGATGTGGGTGGAATAGGAAAGCTTTCTGACAAGTTGAATGAGCTTCTGGAACTGCGAAGAAAAGAGAAGCAGCATTATCAGGAGAAAGAAGCTCTGATTGCGGACACTTATACAAATCTTTCTCATGATATCCGCACACCACTGACATCTTTGGACGGGTATTTCCAGCTAATGGAAGAATGTGAAAATATAGAGGATCAGAAACGTTATTTAAGCATTATCCACGAAAGAATTCATAGTCTGAATGAAATGTTGGAAGAACTTTTTATGTTTACAAAGTTAAAAAACGAATCTTACAGTTTGGAATTGACATTGTGCTGTATGAACCGGATTTTGAAAGAAACAGTTTTTTCATACTATGATGAATGGGTAAGAATGGAAATTCAGCCGGATATTCAGATTACGGAAGAACAGTTGTATATACATGGAAACAGGCAGGGACTCCGCCGTGTTATCCAGAATGTGATAAAAAATGGGCTGGATCATGGAGAAAAGAAGATTAGCATTGTGTTGGAACGTGATCAAAATCAGGCGGTGCTTAGAATCAGCAATCAGGTTACACATTCAGAACAGATTAATATAGATCAGGTATTTGAGCGATTTTATAAAGCAGATGTTGCCAGAAGTAAAACATCTACTGGATTGGGACTATCTATTGCAAAGGAGTTGGTTAGTCGGATGGATGGAGAGATTGAAGCAAAAATAGAAAAAAAAGAGTTTATTGTTGAAATAAACTTTTCGATTGTAACCGATGCTAAATAGTATTTTGCGACGTAGAGGGATAATCAGTAATTTTTATTTATCCTTGCAGAAGCATTAGCTCTTATTTTAGGATACTATCTAAGGAAAGTACCCATGACAGGGTGGTAGCCTCCCGAGTTTTATGATACCGGGCAACCGGAATACATAGGAAGGGAGGTGGTGCCGATGACGGCTTATGAGATCATTTCGATTTTCATTGGGATATTATAATGCAAAACAGAAACGAAAAGATCGCATGATTGATAATTATTATGAAAAAATCAGGAGGGGCAAGCAGGAAAAGTTATTTCATGAAGTGATATTTCAAATCGGAAATAAAGATGATATGAATGCCAGAAGTGAAGATGGATTGTTGGCAAAAAGGATTTTAACGGAATTTATGAATGAGTTCCAAGCTAGAAATCCGAACTTGTATGTATTCTCGGCACATTTGCATATGGATGAAGAAACACCGCATCTGCACATTGATTTTGTACCATATATTACAGGAAGTAAGCGAGGTCTTGATACAAGGGTATCATTAAAATCTGCATTGGCGGCAGAAGGCTTCATTGGTGGTACCAGAGGTGCTACCGAATTAAATCAGTGGATTGCATCAGAGAAACAGGAACTTGCGACAGTCATGGAGCGATATGGTGTGGAATGGCTGCAAAAGGGTACACATGAGAAGCATTTGTCAGTGCTTGAATTTGAAAAGAAAGAGCGAGCAAGGGAAGTGGCTGAATTGGATAGCCAGAAGCGGGAAATATCTTCGGTGGTTGCACAGCTTGGAGAAGAGGTTTCTGTAAAGAAACAGGAATTAAAGAATGCTACAACTGAAAAAGAACTGGCAGAAGAGGCTACGCAAAGGGCAAAAGAAGAGAGAACTACAGCACAACGGGAGAAGGAAGTATTGCTTGCAGGTAATCAGGATTTGAGGATGGAGAATACAAGGCTTGAAAGTCGCAAGGACAGACTTCGCATGGATAATCATGATTTGAAGCAAAAGCAGTTACATTTGCAGACCGATAATGAAGAACTGGAACAAAGGCATGAAGATTTACAATATACGAATAGTAAATTGGAGAATGTGAATGATCAGTTAT